>Ga0183099_1000047_pt1 | contig 94985 bp, 85 predicted proteins | sample Biomet1_FD_127788 | JGI IMG/M metagenome (GOLD analysis project Ga0183099, IMG submission 127788) | Microbial communities from bioreactor (seeded with anoxic lake sediment) at LBNL, California, USA - Biofuel metagenome 1 | ecosystem: Engineered > Bioreactor > Anaerobic > Unclassified ...
TTTACACCAGCAATATCACGGTAGGCAAATTGGATGCCGTCGTTGGCGCGAAGATCGCTCTTCCGTATTCGCTCAACCTCACCCAGACCGCTTCAGTTTCTCAAGTAAGCGGAGTGGAACAAGAGGGCATGATCGTCCCAAGTTTTGCTTATTTAAGCGGTGGCCTTCCCTATATCGGGGAAAAAGCCTCTTTGAACTCCACTAACAAAGCCACACACGGGGCCGGCACCAAGACCACCACGTTGGTGGACGATGGTTCGAGTACCAATTACACCAAAGAAGGCAGCGTGGACAATCTGACGGATGGCAGCGGTTCGACCTCTTGGGTATCGGCTGATTGGCAAGGACAGGACAGCGAATTCGCCGGCATCACGATGGATTTCAGCGCGGAGTCTAGCGTTGGCAAAATTCGCATCAAAGGCGACCCTGACAACAAGTACTATTACACCTACTCCATTGAGATTTGGGTCAGGAAGACGAAGACCGACGGAACCATGAATCCGAACTACGTGCGTTATAGCGCGAGCAAAGATTACGTGATGTCACCCTCCTCAGGTAACGCCATCGACATCAATATCACCACCCAAGTCTATGGCGGGGTTCAGCTTCGCCTTTTCCGAGGCTCTTCAGCGAGCGCTCCGAAAAATTATGAAATCGCCGAGGTAGAGTTCTACCCACCATCGCTCTCCTATAACAAAGCCATCGTCGATGCGACGGCCCACAACGATGTCTACAACGTCGAAAAAGCCTTTGATGGCGATCCGACGGGAACTTCCTATTACGAAAGTGTTTCCTGCCCCGCCTACATCGTGGTGGACCTTGGCGCGATCCATTCGATTTCTACCGTTGTTCTATGCTTGCCGCCTTCACTCAGTTGGCCCAACCGAACTCAGAACATCGCGCTTCTGGCCAGCGATTCCAACGTCAGCTATGACGCTTCGACGACATCCTTTACCACCATCTCGGCGTCCAAGGACTATCTGTTCGATGCCAGCGCCGGCAATCGCGTCATGATTGCCTTTGATTCTCCGGTTCCGTGCCGATTCTTCAAAATCGTTATTAACTCCAACTCGACGGGCTACGGAGCTCAGCTCTCCGAAGTCTCCGTTTATGGAGTCTAATAAAAACCAAGAAAGGAAATTCATGAGAAAATCCAAAAGTCTTGCCTTGTTGGTCGTTAGTGCCCTCTTTATAGGAGCGTGCACCCCGGCCAATGGCACTTCATCAAGCGACTCCTCCGGCAGCGCTTCCGCCAGCGGAACCTCTTCTATCGGTTCCTCTTCCAGCAGCTCAAGTTCAAGCTCTGAAGTCGTGATCGAACACCAGAATCCTTTTGTTTCCGAAATCGAAACTCCTTCCGCCCTTCGCGATTTCGATGAGCGGTACGATGCCATGGGAGATGACTTCTCAGGTGCCGCCATCAATGGCACAACCACCGGAGAACAGACCCCCTCGTTCTTGCGGACGTTGGTCGACTCCTCAGATGTCAATGAGCCGATTTCAGCCGATGCTTCCATCTATAAATGGTGCTCGGGATCTTACGATACCGAAACCTATGATGGAATTGGCTTCAAGATGAGGATTGCTGGAAATAAAGAGCTGAAAATTTCCAACCTCGCCCTCGGCCTTCGCGGATCCGACCAATTCAAGGTCTATCCGATTAATCTAGGCGAGGCATTGAACCCCGATGGGGAAGCCCTCCCTGAACTCAGCAGTGAATTCCAGGACTTCATCGTCTCGCCGGGCCAATCGATCGTCGACGCCAACACCGAATACCTTTTACCCGATGGCACGACCTCGAGCGGCGTTAAAGTTTTGAATGAGATTCTTGGCTTCCACCTCTATGCCCTCGGAGCGGAATGCTCCGCTGTCGTGGAGATCAGCGAAGTTTATCTCATCAAAGCCGGCGAAAAGACCATAATCGACGATTTCAGTCGCTCCAACGTCGGTCTCGCCGATTCGACTTGCTGGTGGAGAGGATCGACGGGCTTTATCGTTCAGAAGGGCGTTACCCTGGCTGAGGACGAATCCTACACTTTGCCCGCTGTCACTAGCGACACTCATTATGAGAATATTGTTCTCTCGATCCTAGGCGACACCACCGGAGCCAGTCTTGTGCTCCCGGATGCTACCGAGGTGGCTTGGTCTGCCCTAAAAGATAGCGCCGACGTTGCCGTAAGCAATGCCGTCGATGGCGCTTTCTATCATTTCGTTTTGAACGGCGCCGATCAGGTTCTCAATGCCGGAGTCACGTTGAAGACCACGACCGCTTTGACGATCGCTCAGGCTTTCTACACCAACATGGAAACGCCTCAAGCGGCGGTGGAATATCCGCTAATTGACGTCGACCGACTTGCCATGTTTGATAACTACAACCGCACGCAGAGCGGCTTTGGAGGCGACTGGGATGCCGCTTCTACCGACGCGACCACTTTGGCCGCCGGACTGGCCGCCCAGCTTTCCTACAACAACGCCGACAAGGTTTCCGTTGATGGATCCGCCCTGGTTTTCGATGCCACCAATTTGGCGGCGAGCGATTACATCGAATACAAGGCCTGCAACAACAACATCGCTATTGGCCAGTACAAGTACATGGTCATGGCGGTTAAGGCCGAAAACGGTGCGACTTTGGATAATTTCCGCATCATGAACAACAATTCGACGGCCGTCTACTACAACCAGATGCTTTCCGGAGAAGGACTCCCCGTGGCCACGCTTGGCCAAGAAGGCTACGACTACAATGTCGATGGCTACACTTGGCTGATTGTTGACCTTGGTTTGAGCGGTCTCCATGATGGCGATGTCTGGATGGAGTATTACTATTCCGGACTTGGCAAACTATCGATCGATTTTGTGGCTTATGCCAACGCCTACGGAACGGCTACGCAAGACAATTTGGCTGTCGATAAAGAGTATCTCGATGCCGGCTACGCTTATGCCGGATACGTCTATTCTCCTGCGGGATCGCGTTTCATCAAAGTAGCTTATACGACCGATGATCCGACCGCGACGATCGACCCGATCAGATTTGAAGTTGCCGGCGGGGCCACCTTCTGGTTCCACGAGGGCAATCTCAAGGATGCGACGGGGGCCGTCATCTCCGGCGACACTCTGGCTAGTGGTGCGGCCCTTACGATTGACCTCGTGGCCTCGGGCCTCAAGGCTGCGGCCAGCGACGCGATCGGAATCCACGTCCACGGCAACGGCTTCGATGGCGCTAGCTATGCCGTAAAAGTCTCCTCCGTCGATCCCATTCCGGCCTTCAAGTCGCTCTCTGCTTTCACCGAAGTGGCTATTGCGGACCTCAGCGGTTATAACTACGTTGGATGGTGCGGGCCGATCTCCGGAGTCAAGTATCTCCGTCTAACGCTCAAATCCACCGCGGGATGCACGCTGAGTTCGTTCCGGTTCGGTGATGGCAACGGTGCTGAAAAGTGGTTCAAGGATGGCGCTCTCATCGGTGACGATGGAAATGTCATCGATGCGGCCACTCCCGTCACGGCTGATGGCGTCACGCTTACGATTGATGTCGAAGCTTCTGGCATGGCCGGTTGGGCCAACGTTCACCTCCATTGCGGAGGAGACGCGACTGGCGACGCCACGGTCAGCTTAGAAGCCCTCTACGCTCGCGGGACGGCCGCTTACGTCATCGCAGCGCTTCCGCGCTAAAGTCGAAACAACAACAAGGGGAGGCGCCTAACCACGCCTCCCCATTCTTCGAGGAGGTAATTCTATGCGATTCACTAAAAGTCGAGCCTTACTCGTTTCTTTCCTGGCCGCCATCTCGCTCTCCCTCGTGGGGTGTCGTTTTTTTGGAGGCAGCCAGGAAAGCACCGACAAAATCAAGCTCTCGATCGGTTTTTGGCCACAGTCGTCCGATAAGAACGATACGGCGATGTACACGGCCTGGAAAGACGCCTTTGAGAAGGATAACCCCCAATACACCATCGTGGGGGAACCCTATATTTATTCCAAAGAGACCATTGGCACCAAATATGCTACCGGAACGCTTCCGATGGTTTATCAAACCTGGTTTACCGAACCGCAAACCCTGAAGAACTCAGGCTACATCCGCGATATCACGGGCATTCTCGATGACGAATATGGCTGGGCCGATGATATGGACGACGAGATGAGGGCCACCCTTACCTTCGACGGGAAAATCTACGGGGTTCCCCGGGACGGTTATGGCCTCGGCCTTTTGCTCAATATCAAAACGCTGGGTGACTGCGGTCTTCTCCCCGAAGACGAGAATGGCAAATACGTTCTCTACAACAAAGACGGATCTCCGGCCTACCCCACGACTTTCGAGCAGATTTACCAATACTCTCAGACCATCGTCGACAATACGGCCAACACGTTGGGCCTATTCGTTTGCACCTCCAACAAAAACGGGGGATGGCAGTTTTCCAACATGGCTTGGAATTATGGGGCCCACCTTGAGACTCAAAACAATGATGGCACAACAACCGCGAACCTAGATTGCCCTGAAGCCGTGAACGCGATGAATTGGCTCCAAAGCATGAGTCAAGCTGGTTTGGTTTATAAAGGCATCTCGATCGCTTATGACGATTGGCCTAGCGCCATCGGAGACCGGGTCGGGATGGCCATCGTCGGAAGCGACGTACTGCACTTGGCCAAGACGACGGGAGACGTAGATATGAGTAACTTAGCTTTCGTCCCCATGCCCACCGGAGATGGGGTTCATCATTATTCCCTTTATGGGGGAACGCCGTATGTCTTTGACGCCAACACCACCGATGATCAGGTTCGAGGCATTCTCAAATTCTTTGACTACATCGGGCGGTCCCCAACCACGAACGACAGCAATATTTCGGCGATCAAGGAAGGGTATGGGGTGTCCGTTAAGAAAGGCCAGCCCATCGTTCCGAAGATCAAGGCCTGGAAGAATGCTGATTATTTGGAAATAGCTAACGCCCTCGAAAAGCAATACACGACCGTCGATATGGCTTATTACTCACCTTTTTTCGATACCATTTCCCAATACAAACACGCGGAAGAGCCGGTTGCGGCCCAAAGCATGTACGAACTCCTCGATGATGTTATCCAAGCCATCTTCACCAATCCCGAGAGCAGTAACGCGCAGTCTCTTTTGACGAGCGCCAACGCCAAACTGCAAAAGATTTTCGACGAAATGCAAGGCTAAACCATGATTCTTCACCGCAGAGCTCAAACCGATAAAACGAAAGTTTTTTTTAAGCGGAATTTTTACGGTTGGCTCCTTTTGCTGGTGCCCCTCATTCTCTTTGCCTTTTTCGTTTGGTACCCGATTACTTTCAACGTCGTTCTTTCCTTCTTCAGCAACGAGAAGTTCGAACGTTTTGTCGGATTTGACAACTATGTGGCGATCTTTAACGATCAGGATTTTCTCGATGCCTTAAGAAATACCTTCCTTTATCTTTTTTGGTCCCTAATCATCGGATTTTTCGTTCCTATTCTCATCGGCTTCCTTTTATCTGAGGCTTTCCACGCCAAAGGGGCGTTTCGGATTTTGATCTACATTCCGGCCATGATTTCGGGGATGGCGGTGGTCTTCCTCTTCAAATCGATGTTCAATTCCAACGATTGGGACGTGGTCAATGTCATTCTCATCCGGTGGTTTGGCCAGCCGAAAGGGGTGGACTGGATGAGCGACTATCGTTTAGCCATTCCAGTGATCATCTTGGCCATGACTTGGCGCGGAGCGGGAGCGACGGCCTTGATTTATCTCAGCAATTTCCAACAGATCGATAATTCGATTTATGAGGCCTCCCGTATCGACGGGGCCACGCCGATCAGGCGGTTCACGGGGATAACCGTCCCGATTATGTCCTCCACCATCCTGCTTCTTCTCATTCTTCAGGTCATTTCCGTTTTCCAAGTTTTCTATGAGCCGATGGTCATCGCCGGAGCCGATAACAACAACGCCATTTCCTTAATGCTCCTGGCTTACGATTTTGCCTATGTCAAAACCGACAGCTTGGGCCATTTCCAGTTTGCGAAGAGCGCTGCCACGAGCGTGGTTCTTGCCTTGATCATTTTGTCCTTCACCCTGCTTTATTTTGGTTTGCAGCACTTCCTTAGCCGAAGAGCCGAGAGGAGTCGATGATATGTATCTAAAAAGGAATCATCAACCCACTCTGGAAAGAGGCCTGAGCGCCAAAAAAGGCGGCCTGCTCAATTTTAGCGACTACAAGAAAAAGAAATACGTCTTTCATTACTGGTCTCTCATCGCCATCCTTGTCCTGTTTGTTTTTTTGGCCCTGGCCCCAGTGATCTGGCTCCTCATCAGCTCGTTCAAAAACATCCGAGAAATCAACTCGAGCGATTACCATCTTTTTCCGCAGAATTGGGACTTTAGCCAGTTCGTCGCCTTGTGGGATAAGTGCGGTCTCACCAACATCTACATCAATACTCTCGTCTTGGTCATCGGAGCGGTAATATTCGCCATCGTTTTTAATTCTCTTCTCGCTTACGCCATCGTGATCTTGAAACCGACTGGATATAAGGTAATTCACGTAATGATTTTGCTGGCATATATGATTCCGAGCGCCCTCGCCATTTATCCGTTGGTCAGAGCGATCAATGACGCGAACCTGATGGGAAGCTATATCCCCCTCTGGGCGGTTTACGGCGCCAACGCCTACTACTATCTCCTCTTTAAGAATTCCTTCGAAAAATTGCCGTCCTCCCTTATCGAGGCTGCCGAAATTGACGGGCTGGGCAAATTCAAGATCTTCTTAAAGGTCATCCTTCCCCTCTCCAAACCCATCATTGGCGTCGTAGCCATCTTCGCGATGACGGCAGCTTATAGCGACTATCTCCTCCCTTACATGGTCATTGGAAACGAGAGCAGCGAGAACTGGACCTTGATGGTGGCCATCTACAACTTCTCGAGCGACGTGGAGGTCGCTCCGCACCTTCTCCAGTTGCTGGTCTTGTCCATCATTCCTCAGATTCTTATCTTCGTTATTTTCCAAAAACAAATCATAAACACCTCCGCCACCAGCGGAATGAAGGATTAATTATGCCTAAAGTATCCAGCAAGTATCTTGAGAACGATCCGTGGCGAATCGTTGAAAAGGGATTTCATAAAGAGAAGAACGAGGTCAGTGAATCCCTCTTTTCGCTTTCGAATGAGTACATGGGGGTCCGGGGCTTCCTCGAAGAAGGCAGCAGTCTTCCGTCCCTCATTGGTACGTATTTCAACGGCATCATCGAATATTCCCTTCAGGATAACCAATCTGCTTACAAAGGCATCGTCAAGCGAAGCCACTTCACGATCAACAGCGTCAACTTCCTGAAGTGTTCTTTGTCTTGCGGCGAGGAGCGGCTGGATTTAGGGACGTCGAGCATCGACTCGTTTGAACGTATCCTCGACTTAAAAAATGGCCTCTTGAGCCGTTCCTTCACTTGGCACACAAAAGAGGGCGATATCGAAGTGCGTTTCGAGCGGATTCTCGATATGGTCTCCGTCACCGACGCCGTTCAGCAAATCACCTTGAAATCAAGCAAGGACGTCCAAGTCCATTTTAGCCTCTGCCTCGACTCCAGCATTCTCCATTGGGGCAATCATTGTTATTGGGATGAAGAGAGGACGATTGAGCCTTCTGAAGGATTCTATGGCCTTTCGATGAAAACACCACGGACCCATCAGGGACTCGTGGCCTTGATGAATATTGAGGTCGAGGCCAGCAAACGTTCTTTCGAGAGGAAGCCCAAGGAGATTCAGGTCAACTTCGATTTGGATCTAAAGGCCAACGAAGAAAAGAAGATTACGCGCCTCGTCTCAATTGAGATAAACAAAGAGACGTCGGACGGCAATGGTGTTTTGCTCGAGAAAGCCACTCGCGACCTCAAAGCCTTACAGGAAAAAGGCTTTGCGGGGGTGGTGGGATCGAACACGGATTACTTCGCTCAAGTCTGGGCGCGAAGCAATGTGGAGATTGACGGAGACATCGAGGATCAGCAGGGGATCCGGTATTGCATCTTCCAACTCGAGCAGACCTACCATGGCGTTTCGCCCGACAACAACATTGGAGCCAAAGGATTAACGGGAGAAGCCTATTCGGGCCACGCCTTCTGGGACTCCGAGACGTATTGTTTGCCGTATTACTTGTTTTCCAGCCAAAAATCCTCACTCAATTTGCTCTTATTCCGCTACAAGACGCTCCAGCAGGCCAAGGCCCGGGCCAAGGATCTTGATTGCGAGGGAGCTTGTTATCCAATCGCGACGAGAAACGGTGAAGAGGCTTGCGACCTTTGGCAACACGCTTCTTGTCAGTTCCAGCCCAGCACTGGAGTAGCTTATGCCATCGCCCATTACATGAACCTTTATCACGATGAGGCCTTCATGCAAAACTACGGGTTGGAGATGCTACTCGAAATCGACAAGTTCCTCCTTTCGCGCGGCCAATATTCGCCCAATGGTGGCTTCGGCTTCTATGGGGTCATGGGGCCGGACGAATTCGAGATCATGGTCAACAACAACACCTACACCAATTTCATGGCTAAGAAATCCTTTGAGTATCTTTTCGGGATTCTCTCTTCAGGCCAATACCAAACCGAGGAATTGCTCAAGAAGTGCGGCTATGATTCCGCGCTTTTGCAACGCATGAAGGAAGCTTCGGAGAAGATGATCATTCTCTACGATCCCAAGACCAAACTTTTCGAAGAGCACGATGGCTATTTCAAGCTTCCGCACATCGACATTCGCACGATCCCCGTCGAAGATTTTCCTCTCTATTCACATTGGTCGTATGATCGGATCTACCGCAACGACATCATCAAACAACCAGACGTCTTGATGTTTATGTTCCTTTATCCGAGCGACTTCTCTATGGCGGTGAAGAAGGCCAACTACGATTTCTATGAGCCCCGATGCATCCATGAGTCGTCTTTGTCGCCCTCCATCCATTCGATTTTCGCCTGTGGACTTGGTTACGAGAAAGCCGCCACCGATTTCTTTGCTTTCTCGACGAGGCTTGACCTCGACGACTATAACCGCAACACCAAAGAAGGCCTGCACATGACCTCGATTGCGGCGGCTTGGATGAATATTGTCTACGGTTTCCTGGGCTTGAAGAGTGACAAAGGACTTTCCATCGCCCCGATTCTGCCCAAGAAATGGGCCTCTTACTCGGTGCGTCTCTCTTACCGCGGGACGAGATTCCAGGTGAAGGTCGATGATTCGGAAGCGACCTTTACTCTTCTCGAAGGGCAAGAAATAAGCCTCGTGGTCTATGGAAAAGAGACGACGATCAGAAATGGTACAAGAATACAGAGATAGGGTCATGAAAACACTCACGAAAATTGGCTTTCAAAAAGAAAACATCGTCTCATATGGCAATATGTTTTTGCTTGCCAATGGCCGCTACGGCTATCGCGGGACCCTCGAAGAGTTTCGTGCCCCCGAGATGGTGAATCTCACGGTCCTAGCTTTCTATGATCGATTTGGTGACAAATGGAGAGAACCTATTAATCTTCCCAACCCCTTCTATCTCAAAGTGCAAGGTCATTCCCTCTTGGAAAACGAGCCCATTAACCATGAGGTTTCCTTGGATATTCAGCATGGCGTCTTTGCTCGCGAAACCGAGTATGAGGACCTCCGTCTCCATTCTCAAAGAATCGTTGTGAGCGACCAGAAGAATCTCCTAATCGAAAAATATCGCCTCGAAGCCACCAAAGACACGACTCTTGACATGATTTTGGGAATGGACGAGGAAATTGCGGAGATTAACGGGCCCCACTTCCAAAAGAAAGAATTCTTCATCGGCAAAGACAGCGTTTATTTTAAAGGGACCACCAACGAAGGAAGAGACGTCAGTCTGCTCTGCCGCTATTCTCTCCGCGGGGCAAACCTTGAACAGCAAAAAGACAACGCCATCTCGGGTTTTCGAATCCGGAAATTCCTCAAAGCCCAGGACAAAATCAGTTTGTCGATGGTATGCCTGATTTCGCAAAAAGGCGAAGACAGGAGCATTTTGGAAACGGAATTATCCTCTATCTTAGACAACGGCGTCGAGGCTTTATGGAAACGGCACCGTCTCGCGTTTTCTACGATGTGGGATGATGCCAAAGTGGTGATCAAAGGCGATAAGGAAGCCCAAGACGAACTGGATTACTCCATCTACCATTTGCTCATTCTGAAGGACCGTGGCTCTTTTGCTTCGGTCCCCGCCCGCGGACTTTCGGGCCAGACCTACAAAGGGGCGATTTTCTGGGACACCGAAATGTTCATCATGCCTTTCTTTCTTTCGACGGACCCCCTTTTCGCCCGGAACACTTTGGTCTATCGAATCCATACCCTAGAAGGCGCGAAGAAAAAGGCCAAGAAATATGGATACGAAGGGGCCTTCTTTGCCTGGGAATCCCAAGAAGACGGAACGGAGCAGTGCAGCGATTACAACCTTAGCGACCCCGAGACCGGCGCCCCGATTAGAACCTACTTCGCCGACAGGCAAATTCACATCTCCGCCGACGTGGTGATGGCTCTAGACCAATACGTTAGTAGAACTGGGGATGTTTCGATTCTGAGGGAGGGCGGATATCGCCTTATTGAACAGTGCTGTCTTTTCTATCAATCCTACGCGGCGGTTCAGAACGGTCGTCTTCATTTCCTCCAAGTCATCGGGCCCGATGAATACCATGAGCTTGTCGATGACAACGCCTACACTAACTACGCCATCAAAAAGTGCTTCGATATTGCCTTAAAGTATTACGATGGTTTTTCTTCGGGAACGGAAGCGAATCTCGATAAAAAAGCCCTTCTTTCTTTGGCGGATAAAATCTTTCTTCCTAAGCCAAACGAAGAAGGGGTCATTGAACAATTCAGAGGTTATTTTGGCCTACAGGATTCCACCCTTGAGGAAGTCCGGGCGAAAATACGGAATGCGAATGAATACCTCGGAGGGCCCCACGGCGTCATTACTCCAACCAAACTGATCAAGCAGGCCGACGTCCTTTCTCTTTTGCTTGTCGATCCGAAAATTCTTGAAGGTCGTTTGGAGGAAAACTTCGACTATTACTTCCCCAAAACGGAACACGGATCATCTTTGTCCTCGGCCGTGTATTCTCTCGCGGCTTCTCGTCTCGGGAAAAGGAAAGAAGCCTATGCGATGTTTAGAAAATCCTCCGGCATTGATTTAGGGACGAACCAGAAGATGTATGCCGGCGGCATTTATATCGGTGGAACCCATCCCGCCAGCAACGCCGGAGCCTATTTGAGTGCGATTTTCGGTTTTGCCGGTCTAACGTTTAACAAAGGGGAGCCCGAGTGCGTTCCATCTCTTCCGGATTCGATTCAAGAGATCAGCTTTAAGACCTATTATCAGAGAAGAAAATTCGATATACGCGTGAGTCGCCAGGAAGTTAGAATCAAGGAGGACAGACCGCTATGATAAAAGGAATCATTTTTGATCTTGATGGGGTGATCATTTCGACCGATTCATTCCATTACAAGGCTTGGAAAGCTATTGCCGACGAGGAAGGGATCTATTTTGACGAGGCGATCAATAACCGGCTCCGCGGAATCTCGCGCATGCAGTCCCTGGAGATCATCCTCGAAAAGGCCAAGAAAACCTACAGCGACGAAGAAAAAGCCGCTTTGGCGGAAAAAAAGAACGATATATATCGTAAATCTCTTTCCAAATTGTCTTATGCCTCTTTGCCAAAAGATTCCAAAGACGCGATTCGGAAGCTTTATGCCGAAGGTTATCACCTCGCCATCGGTTCCTCGAGCAAGAACACCAAATACATCTTGGAAAGATTACATATCAGCAATGCCTTTGATGTGGTGATTGATGGTACGATGATCAGCCATTCCAAACCCGATCCCGAAGTCTTTCTTAAGGGCGCGAAAGGATTAGGTTTATTGCCGGAAGAGTGTCTCGTTATCGAGGACGCCGAAGCCGGAATCGATGCCGCCAAGGCGGGGGGCTTTATCGCTTTAGGAATAGGAAACGCCTCCCACTACGCGAAAACTGATTATCCGATTAACCACTTGAGCGACATTCTCCCGATCATCGAGAAAATCAACCGCACCGTGGCCCACAAGATGGATATTGAGCACGTAGGCAAGGTCTATAATACCGGCAATTTCCGGGCCGTCACCGACTTCAATCTCACCATCGACGATGGGGAATTCGTGGTTTTCTTGGGGCCTTCGGGCTGCGGCAAATCCACTATTTTGCGCATGGTGGCCGGACTCGAGGAAATCACCGAGGGGGAAATCTATCTTAACGGGAAACTTCTCAACTATCTCGACCCCAAAGACCGAAATATTTCGATGGTCTTTCAAAACTATGCCCTTTATCCTCATCTTAGCGTGAGGAAGAATATCGCTTTCCCTTTGTCGCAAGCCAATATCCCGCTAAAACACTTCTTCGATTGGAAGTGGAGAAAAGAAAGAAAACAAAAGATAAACCAGATTGTCGAGGAAACGGCCGCAAAGATTAACCTGACGCCTTATCTCGACAAGAAACCCGCGAATTTGAGCGGTGGCCAAAGGCAGAGAGTCGCTCTCGGTAGAGCCATTGTCCGCAACCCCGAGGTCTTCTTGCTTGACGAACCTTTGTCCAACCTCGATGCCAAGATGCGTGTACAAATGAGAAGCGAAATTAGCCGACTGCATAAAGCGTTAAAAGCCATCTTCATTTACGTGACCCATGACCAGGTTGAAGCAATGACTATGGGGACAAAAATCGTTGTTCTCAAGGATGGTCACATTCAGCAAGTCGCATCTCCGGAGGGTTTGTATCTCCACCCCAGAAACATGTTCGTTGCCGGCTTTATTGGCACGCCCCAAATGAATTTCATCAAGGCCGTCATTCGTAAGGACAAAGACGATTACTTTGCTTATTTCCTAGGAAATCCCAAAGGAATCGAGATTCCCCGAGAAAGAATGCAGAGCTTTAACAATAATTTCCTGGATAAAGAGGTTGTGCTCGGGATAAGACCTAAATCCATCGCGATCGAAGGCGAGCTTTCGTTTGTGGACCAAGGGTTCCAATGCTCCGTCAATCTTTTTGAGCAACTTGGGGAAGAAACCATCGTTTTCGCCAAAGCCGGGGACCTTGAACGAGATCTCCTCATTTCCGCCGAAGGTCTTTCGAGTTACCGCGAGGGCGAAGAAATCCGCATCTCTTTCGACCTTAAAACCGTCTGTCTCTTTTCTTTGGAGAGCGAAGAATCGCTCCTATGAAGAGAAGAGGATGGCCCATCTTTGCACTTTGTATGCTTCTTTTCTCTTGCCAAGCCATATCTTCCGTTTCCGGTTCAAGTTCCTCCGAAAGCTCGCTTTCTCCCGCCTCTTACGAAAAGGATGAGGGTGGTTTCTACGTTCTTGAAAACAACTTTTTTTCCTCTACGGAAGACCCAACGGATTTAGGCCAGCGAAACAAGGTTTTCATCCCTGAGGACGTGCTCGAAGAGGAACACTGCCCCTTTTTCCGGCTTTATGCTGGATCTCATCAAGTCCCGGTTTTCATGGTGAAAACCAATTTTTCTCACACCTGGACTCCTTCGGCTAACAACCGGATGCAGAATGGGGTGGCCACGATCGGGTTGGAAGGGAAAACGACACTAAAACTTCAGCTTTCTTTTGACTCGGTCAAATCGATTACCATTCGCCCGTTGGCCCGAGAGGTCCCCTTTGACTACGACGAAAATCGACGAGTGCTGTCCTTCACGCTCTGCCAAATCGGCCAATATACCATTGAGTTGACCAACGATCGAACGCTTCATCTTTTCGTCAATTCTATCGCCGCTTTCTCCAACCCTTTTTCTCCGAGCGAGAACCCCATGGTCTTTGGCCCCGGGGTCCACGACGCGAGCAACGATTCGAGGATATCCCCCTCAAACGAAGTCGTGCTATCTTCCAATCGGAAAGTGTATTTGGCTCCGAATGCCTTTGTCCACGCTCGTTTTGTGTCCACTTCGACCAGCGGAGTGGAGATCAAAGGAACCGGTTATGTTTCCGGAGCCACCTTTGAGCGGGACGCCACCGCGGGAACGGCGACAGTCCCATTCGACTTCAGTTTCTGTAGGAACGTTGTATTAGAGGACTTTGCCGTTCTGGATCCCGCCGGATGGTGCTTTAACCTCTTTTTTTGCTCAGACGTATCGATGAATAATACCAAGGTCATTTCAAGCCGATCCAATGGAGACGGAATATCGGTTCAATCCTGTAAAAACGTCGAAGTGACGAATTGCTTTGTCCGGAGTTGGGACGATTCCTTGGTGGTCAAAAACTATCCGAATTGGTCGGACAATTTTGCGGAAGGATCCACGCAGGGGATTCATTTCTCGGATTGCCTAATTTGGACCGACCTTGCCCAATCGATGGAAATCGGTTACGAGACGGTCGGAGAAGTGATGGATGATATCACGTTTGAGAACATCACGGTCCTCCATAATTTCCATAAAGCCGTTTTCTCAATTCACAATGGCAACGACGCCAATGTGACTAATGTTACCTATAAGGACATCACGGTTGAAGACGCTTCAATGGGACGAGGCGATGGGACCAATCGACTAATTGATTTCCAGAATCTCTATTCCGAAACTTGGTCAAGCGCGCACAAAGTGACTCCTCTAGGCAGCATCGATGGCGTGGTCATGTCCAATATCAAGGTTTTGGAAGGAACAGTCTCGCCCGAAGTTCTGATTCAAGGGTGCATTGATCCTCGTGACGGGTTTTCCAAAGAACCCCATTACGTGAACGACGTCCGCATCGAGGACGTTTCCCTTTATGGAAATGTGTTGGATAATAATTACGTATTACTTAATGAAAACTACGCAACGTCAATTGTCTTTTCTTCGACGGGTAATACTATTACTGGGTCAGTCTTATTTGAGCGGGATGTTTCCTCGTATGGGAGCAATGTCGATTTCTTAAGCTGAAAAACAGGAGGACAAAATATGAAAATCACCGATCGTAAAGCGCTATGTGACGGTACTTCTATTCCGGTCGTGGGAGCCGGCTTCTGGCAGGTCTCCCGAGCGGATGCGACAAGGGTTGCGAAAGAGGCGCTCGAAGTTGGCTACCGCCATCTTGATGACGCGGCGGCCTATGGCAACGAACGGGAAGTCGGCGTGGGCATCAAAGAAAGCGGAGTATCGCGTGACCAAATTTATGTGACGACGAAGATCCCCGCCGAGTTCAAGAGTTACGCCAAAGCAAAAAAATCTATCGACGATTCCTTGTCGCGGTTGAATTTGGATTACCTTGACTTGATTTTAATCCACGCGCCCAGGCCTTGGCTGCTTCTATGGACCAAAGCGGATTTCGACCGCCAGAATCTCGAAGTGTATCAGGCCATGCTTGATGCCAAGAAGGAAGGTAAGGTACGTTCTATAGGCGTTTCGAACTTCAACATCCATGACCTCACGAATATCTTGGAGCATTTTCAAGACGTTCCCGTGGTGAACCAAGTTGCCGTTTATGCGGGTAACACCCCGAAGGACCTCATAGATTTCTGCGAGAAGAAAGGGATTGTGGTGGAAGCTTATTCCCCTCTCGCCACTGGGAGGATCCTCAAAAAAAGCGAACTTGAAGAGATGGCGAAGAAATATGGGGTGAGTATTCCGCAGCTTGCCATCAAATACACTTTGCAACTAGGGACCGTTTCGCTACCGAAAACAACGCATAAAGAGTATCTCGAGTCTAACTCGCATCTAGATTTTGAAATCTCCCCCGAAGACATGTCCGCCTTGCTCGACTTGGGCAAAAGATGATTCTTAAAACCCATTAATCTTTGACTCTGAGATCGTCGAACTTTTCACTCCCAATCGTCTTTAATCGTTTCATAGGCTTGTATAGAAAAAGAAACCCAATAATGGGGAATGTCCTTATTTGCATTAGGTTGTTTTGCTGCGGGATATACGTTTGGTAATACGACCCCTCTCTCGGGAATGTAAGATATTCTGTTTCGTTTGGCGAATCAAAGTAATAGACAAACTTCTAGAAACAACGAAGTTTTTTCTCGTTCCCAAAACATATTCGCCCGCCTAGTTAAAGAAAAAAGGATTTAAACTTTTAAGAATTGTGGAGGCGACTTTGGCTTGGACACCCCCAAAAAGTCTCCAATGTATTGAAGAAAAATTGTAATACCTCAATTTTTGGGAGAATATTATGGCAAATACATCATTACATCTTCCGATCTCCTTGCCGACCCAGAAAGGCTTTTTATGGACCACGAGGAAAACATCTACGAACCGGTCAGCCTTTTCCAATCTCGCTTTAAAGAAGCCCACTCCAAGAACGTGAGTGATTTTTTTGATGACCTGTTTCAAAAATCCGGGGTCGATGCCGCCAAAAACGCCGACACGGTGACCCAAATTGACGCCAAGCAAAAAGAAATCGACACCGAAGACAAGAAGCGCAAAAGCAAAAGAAAACTGAAGGGCTTTTGCATTTTTCTCATCGTCGTGTTTGGGGCTGCCATCGTCGTATCCGCTCTTTCCCTCTACGACCCTACGCTTTTCAGCATCCCGTGGCCGTCTTTGTATTTCATTCTTTTGATCATCGGCTCTGTTTTGGGGATTGTCGGGCTCGGCCTTATCATCGGTCTCAACCTTCAAAAAGCAATTAAGATCCTCGAAAAGACCTTAGCCAAACTCAACAAAGATAAACAGGATTTACTCAACATTGCCTGGAAACAAATGGAGCCTCTCAATTCCCTCTTCGATTGGGGAATGACTCAAGCTCTCGTTCAAAAGACAATCCCCTTGGTCCACATGGATCCTTATTTCGACAATCAGCGTTTCGAATTCCTTCGTTATAAATATGGCTTGGCCGACAATTCGGCCTTGGGCCGCTCCGTCACCTACGTCCAAAGCGGAGAAATTGCCGGCAACCCCTTCCTTTTGGCCCGGGTCCTCGACCACTGGATGGGCACCAAGACCTACGATGGCAGCCTAACCATTACTTGGACGACGACCACTTATGTCAATGGGCACTGGGAGACGGAAAACCACACCCAAACTTTGCACGCTTCCGTGACCAAACCTTTCCCCTTTTACCAGGGGAAGACTTACGTCATCTATGGCAATGAGGCAGCCCCCGATCTTTCCTTCTCGCGCGAGCCTTCAGGCGCCAATAAGATGAACGAGAGGGAAATCGCTCACTTTGTCGACCAAAAGGCAAAAAAGATCGAAAAGATGGCCCAAAAATCGGTGACCAATGGTGGCTCCTTTACCGCTCTCGGTGAGCAGGAATTCGACGCTTTGTTTGGGGCCGTAGACCGCGATAACGAGGTCCAATTTCGCCTTTTATTCACCCCGCTCGCCCAGCGTGAGTTGCTAACCATAATTAAAGATAAGGTTGTCGGTTTCGGGGATGACTTCTCTTTCCAGAAGCAAAAAGGCCTCAACTATGTTAGCCCCGCCCACATGCAAAATCAGGATTTGTCGGGCGACCCCTCCTATTTCGCCTCCTTCTCTCTTGCTTACTCGCGTCAAGCCTTCAACGATTATAACAATGGCTATTTCAAGGCCTTCTATTTCGCGATGGCTCCTTTATTGGCCATTCCGATCTATCAGCAGCAGAAGCCCCACGAGTTTATTTATCGGAACGTTTACCGTTCAAATGTTTCTTGCTATGAGCATGAGTATTTGGCCAACCAGTTGCCGATCGACAAGTTCAAAAATCCGATCTCAGTCACGACCAACATCCTGAAGACTCAGGTCCTTGCTTCCTCAGGTTCCGCGGACACAGTCCAAGTTACTGCCCATGGCTTCCAAGGAATTAACCACATCGATTACGTTTCGGTCTATGGTGGCGATGGCTTTTACCACAGTGTCCCTGTGCCTTGGGTCGAGTATTCTCCTGTGAGCAAGGTGACTCCCATGGTGATTGGAAGCTCCGAGCTGATCAACCGCGCTAACATAGCGGGGCACAAGGACTGGCAGTCTTTCTTGAACGGTGCTTCGCAGGCCGCCATCTTCCGTCAAGGGATTTTGGCCTTTGTGTCTATGCAGGCATGGGATGAAACCGCGTTAAGCAAAATAAGCGAGGTGATCAAATGACCAGAAATTAACAAGATTTTCGTTATGCTATAATACCAAAGGGGTAATCAAAAAATGGCCAACGATTTGGACGAAATGACTGGCCCAGTCAATAAAGAGGGCCGAGATATCAACGTCATCGCAAAACAGCTTCCGATTAAGGTCGGGACGGGGTCGCTTGTTTTTGAAATTGTTCTTTGGGTCCTCGGAATCATCCCAGGACTTATCTTCCTCTTCATGAAGATTTCCGCTGGCAATTACCTGCGCCAGCTTCAACAAAAAATTCAGCACGACGCCTCGCAGATCGACAACTTCCTAGAGCAACGGGTCGTGATCCTTCAAAACGCCGCCGGCATCGTCGATAAAGCCATCAAACTCGATTCGGAGACAATGACAACCATTGCCGCTTATCGCAGTGGGGGCAAGATCTCCGGTGATGCTGACCGCAACAAAGCCGCGACCGATTTCGATGCGGTTGCGAGCAAGATCAACGTAGCCTTCGAAAACTATCCGGATTTAAAAGCGCACGCCGAGTTGGCGGATGCCATGCAGCAAAATAGCTATCTCCAAAAAGAGATCACGGCTGCCCGTGAAGTCTATAACGACACGGTCAACCAGTGGAACCATGACATTCAAGCTTGGCCTACCAAGATGATCGTCGCCGCCAAGGCGGGCTACACCACCCGGATTCCGTTCACGGCTTCTTCCGAGGTCAAAGAACAGGCCCGTAGTAAGTTTTTCTAATATTCAAAGACGTCGAGTTTCTTTCATCAAAGACAACGAATTGCTTCTTCAAACATCGTGAAAGATCACCATTGTGGTGGTCTTTTCAATTATTAGAAGGCGGCTTTCAAATGACCTTTCAATCAATAACCCAATTTTTTTCGGAAAGAGGTCGTCTCTTTCTTTTTCTTGCCACGGAAGAACCAAGGGACAAACAGGAACCCTATTGAGAGAATTTGTTCCAAGTGGGGTTTCGGCCGAATTCGGACGGCAGTCATTCATCTTGACAATGAGAAACGGCTCCTTTTTTTGTTTTGCGTGAAATAGGGTAAAAAAGTAGAATTGGTTAAAATTGCAAAAAAATAAACCCCGTCTTTTTATAGCTTTTTTCTTCATCAAAACTCAGCGAAACCACGTCGATTCCACTAAGATGCTCTATCTTTTATTAGGTTTAATCGAACGAATCGCCAATATTGCGGTTTTCCCTTAATATAACAATTTCCGGTATTCACGATTATGTAGTTTTACTGTTTTTTCTTTCATTGGGAATTGTCAAATTTCGTTTCTTTTTTTGTTCGCGCCCGCCCGTGACCTAGAAATAAGCGATAGTTGTTGTAAAATAACCTCAGCGCAGACTTGTCGTCGCGCCCAACTAAGAAAGGCTCATCATGAAAAAGCAGAAAATCGTTTTTGGTTTTGCCGCCACCTTACTCCTCGGTTTAGCCTCGACCACCCTTGCTTCGTGCGGAGAAACCACATCCTCCAGCTCTTCCGTCGTTATTACTGACAACGACATTGCCTTTTTTACAGTAAAGGAGGGAACGCTTCTTAGCTCCTTCCAACAGCACTACATAGTAATTGATTCTGTCGTTTTCAAAGATATGGTCATTACGACTTATAACGCCGATAGCCAGGCTCTTGGTGAAGTCAGTTATGCTGATAATGCCTCATCCTTCTCACACACAACTATTGATACTGATGTACTTGGGTACGCCCACTTCAATCTCACATATACCAAGAACGGCACTCCTTTAATGATCGGGGTTCCCTACAGAGTTATTAACGATGTTCCGAGCAGCTGGTCTTCTAACGCCAATTACGCCGCCTGGAAAGCCTCCAATCTTAATGTCAGCGACGTCAAGGACAGCCACGCCACCAGCTTCCCCTTTATGAAGGAGAGCAAATTTTACATTGGAAACCAAAACGAGATATGTCTGTTTCCGACCGTCATTCCGGATAGTGACTACCTTTCACTCGCTTACATTGACACCCTACCCGAAAGCGATGTCTCTGTTAGCATCAAGTCCACGGAAATCAAGGCCAATGTGGCCCTCACCGATGTTCTGGAAAACAGTGCGGAACTTCGAACGAAGGGTATTTTCAAATTTAAAGATTCTGTTACCGGCGAGTATACAATGACTTTCAGTTATCTGGATGGAACGGAAGCCGACTTCAAAGATTTGGCCTACACATTCACGGTTGTCAAAGGCTACAACATCAATAAAGCCTCTGACCTCTTCGTTCTCAACAACGACGATATCGATGGCAACACCGGCGAAGGAAGAGGGTACTTTGATGGTAACGATTCGAAGATAACCGCTTGGAAAACCTCGAAGGGTATTCCTACTGACGTCCATGCCAACGTAGGCGTTTTCCAAACCGATATCTCTCTAGGAATTAACGACATCCCGACCAACTACGTCTTTGATTACGACAGAGACGGTGGCGATGCCCTTCTCAACAACACCCTTAAAGATTTTGCCTACATTCTTAAACACACTTTCTTGACGACGGACGTCGAAGACAAGAATTTCACGGTTTATGGCAACTTCCATCAGTTGAGTCTTGCCACTGATTTCCCGTACGTTGTCTCTCTCACGACTGAAGGATTGCCGAAAATGGTTGAGGGCCACGCCACACTCTTTGGGACCAACATCCAAGGGGAGGACGCCAGCGACGCCACCACGAGCTTATCGAACCAATACCACACCACCATCCAAGATTTGAAGACGGTGGGAAACCAAGGTGTTTCCATTGATTCTGATGGCTTTCAAGCCGGCGTCATCTTCTATAAATCTTTCAATGATACCGAAATCAACAACTGCGTTTCGACTAACTTCTATACGGGGGTTGTCTTTTGCCGCAGCGGCAGCGTCCAAGGTTTCCAGAGCACCATTACTTTTAACAACACCCGCATGAATAACACCTATAGCTCTTCCATTTTCAACTGGAACAGCGCGAGGATTGTCGTGAATGATTCGGAGATCCTTAACGCTGGCGGACCGCTTATCTTCAATCAATCCGCTGGTTGGGATTACCGTAATTACAATATCCTCCAAGGATTCGAAACCTTTACTTCCCCGAAGCCGGTGGTTGCCACCCTTGAGATTGACGAAAGCTCCCTCCTTGAGAACTGGGTTATTGGCACAGGAGGATGGTTCAGGCAGTATTCCGCGGATACGGCCGTCGGATCGCTCAAAACGGTCAATCAGCTCTTCCTCCAGGCCACCGGAGGCTCGAACAGTTTCCTTGATAATGGTTACACCAGTTCGAGCGAAACTGGCCTCGGCAAAATCAACTTGATTGGCCTCACTATGTTAAACGGCTCGGGTATCAGCGCCTCTGCTGGTGCCATATTTGCCAAAGTCATCAAAAATGATAGGACCCTTCAAGACTATGACGGGGGTCGTCAGGCTTGTCTCGCCTCTCTTGGTGGAGGAAACCCGGCCGGATTATACACAACCTCCTTTGGCGCTCTCTCCTTCCTTGACACCATGTATGGGCAATCCAACATGTCCATGATTTTCTCCAACGAAGACGGATCGCATTTTGCCACTTTGCCTAGCCAAACTGAAATGACCAGCCTTGATTCGGTGGTTCAGTCGACGATGGGTATAACTCCTTCTACGTCTGCCTTGGATGATTCGTTCAAGACGGCAGGTAATTTGTCCCTCTATATGCTTGGCAACCATCAAGGAACTAATTTCGCTGCCGGAGCTGGTGCATACTCCGATTATGTCGGTAGCAATTCCTTCGGTATGCTCCTTGGCACCGTGCAAAACCCGGATAAATAATGGTTGCGAAGCCTTCGAAACAAACTTTAATCTGGGCCTTAGGGCCTTTGGGTGGCGGCCTCTTGGTCGCCATCCTTTACACGTTTTTCCCTAGTATTGGTTCATTCGCCCCATATGTCTGGGCTTTCTTCTTTTTCTTCGCCGGAGTGTACGCCCTGCTTTGGTCCTTGCCGCTTTTGGTAAAGAAGATTTACTCCCCAAAGTCTTTTAAGTCGAAAAGGCTTACCGACGCTTATTTGAAGTTGGCGCTTCCGGATAATCGAATCTCCCTGATTAGGAAGTGCTTGGTTCTTTTTGTGGCCTTGGTCTTTTTCGTTCGCTTCTATTTTGATGGGCCTCTCGATGGCAGCGGGGACGCCCTCGTCCACATAGTGGCTCGGCAATGCTCTTACATGAATGAGTTTGAGACCTCAATGAGCGCTATCTGCTTTTGTCTTTGGACTGGTGGTGTCATTTGGATTGCGGTGAGTGAGTTCCTTCCGACGAGGACGTTTCAAGTGGCCCGCAAGTACCTTCTTTCGCCGGCCCTTGCCCTTTGCGTAATCTTCTTCGCCCGTTGCTTAGAAGGTGTCGTCGGAGATATTCCCAATGAAGGCTTTCAATATCGTGCCCTCTTGATGGGAATCGAACTCGGGTCGATGGCCGCCATTCTCGTCGATGATTGGCGGCGTGATCACACTGTTAAACTCGCCCGCAGCGATGTGTATGCATTGGTGGTGGCGTGGATCATTTTTCTTTTGACCAACCCGACCACATATCTAGTTCAAAACCTTTTTGGATTAACGAATCCCTTCATGCCCGTTCCGTTAAGCCTGAACGGAACCCATCGAATTCTCATTTATGCCGCCATCGCTTTGCCGGTCATCTACTATCTTCTCCTTCACCCCTTTGACAAAGATCATCGCCGGGCCTTTCTGACCTGTATTTCATTTGGCGTGCTTTTCGGTTATTTCTCCATCAATCGATACAGCATTTGGTCATCGGTAACTTCTTGGCCGCTTCACATTTGCAACACCGCCATGTACACGATGCCTTTTACTCTCGTCTTCCAACTCTATGGCCTCTTCTATTTCACGATGTTCGTCAATGTCATCGGTGCCTTTTTGGCCCTGATGATGCCCAATTACAGCGCCAACCTGGCCGTCTTTGATCCATCGGTCTTTCACTTCTATATCAATCACTTCTATGCCTTTTTCCTCCCCGTCTTAGTCATTTGTCTCGGAATCTACAAACGCCCAAAAATGAAATATTTCCTCTATTCGATGGTGGGCTTTTTCTTATACTATGTTTTGGTGGTTTTCGTGAACAACTATATGACCCCTCGCCTGCCTCAGGGTCAAAGTGTCGATTTCTTTTTCATCAACTCGAACTTTATCGCCGACAAACTTGGCGAATGGGCCAATAATATCTTCAAACAAACTCTATCTTTTACCGCTGGTGGTTACACCTATGAGATTCACGTCTTGTACTTGGTCCTGTATTATCTCGTTTATTGCGGTTTGTCGTTTGCCATGTGGTATGTCTACGAATTGCTCTTTCGTGGGGTGGATGAAATGGATTTCCTCCTCGATGAAGGGCAGCGAAGGAAAAAAATGCGGTACGCCACGGCGAATGGGGCGAACTGGATTGGAAATCAAAGGGAGGCTGTTGCCATGGATAAGAACACGCAGGTGTCTGACGGAAAGAACGTTTCCGCACGATTAGTCATCACGCATCTGACCAAACGTTATGGCAACGCCGAACAAAACGCCGTGACTGATTTTAGCCTTTCCATTTCCGGTGGTAAAATCTACGGATTTCTTGGCAAAAATGGCGCGGGTAAATCCACCATCATAAAATCCATTGTCGGTCTTCATGGTTTTAACGAAGGCACCATCAGCGTTTGTGGGCGTGATATCGTGGAAGAACCCTCCGAGGCCAAGATGCTCATCGGCTACGTTCCGGACAACTACGCGCTTTACGAGAACCTTACCGGTCGCCAGTACGTCTCTTATATCGCAGATCTTTATAAGGTTAGCAAGGCCGATCGCGAGCAGCGCCTTCCTGATCTTCTCTCTCGGCTGGAGATGACTGAGCATTTTAACTATCCGATCAAAACCTATTCTCACGGCATGAAGCAGAAAATCACCATTATCGCCGCACTTATCCACGAACCAAAAATCTGGATTCTCGATGAACCGATGACTGGCCTTGACCCAAATTCCATCTTCCAAATCAAGGAGCTGATGAGACACCACGCCTCCAAAGGCAATATCGTCTTCTTTTCCAGCCTACATCATCGACGTCGTGGAGAACCTTTGTGATGAGGTCTTTATCATTAAACATGGCAAATTGATCGAGCATGATTCCGTTGCTGATTTGAAACAGAAAGGCCTTGAACTCGAACCCTTGTTTTTGCGTTTAACGAGCGACAGCGAAGACGAAGCCAACGCCCTCATTAAAGAAGAGGCCTTGAATGGATAGTTCCTCAGTTTTACACAACCCCAAAAAAGGAACGAATAAACTTCGTTCTCTTGGCATCGATTGGCCACGGTTTTTTACCTTGACTGCCATGATGCTAAAAAACACTTTGAACATTGATTTCAAAGAAAACAAAAAGAGATCGATTATCAAGGCGGCATCCGCCATCGTCGGCTTTGTCATTTTGGCTACCGTTTCTTATTTTTTCTTCTTCATAACTGCCAAGCTAAACATCTTCTCGCTCCTCAGCTTCGTTCCGGAAACCGTACCCTCAATTATTGTTATGTTGGTGTACTTTATCGGATTTGTGCCCGCTCTTTTTGCCCTTATTAAAAATCTCTATTGGTCTCGCGACAATAAGATCATGATCGCCCTTCCTTGCAACGCCAATACGGTGTTTTGGGCCCGTATGTTCGTCTTTATGCTTTCCCAGTGTCTGAAGACACTCCTGATTGAGATTCCGTTCCTTTACGGCTTCATGATTTTCTCGATGTTTCCCTGGTACACATTCATTTGGGCTTTGTTTGGATGGACTCTTCTTGTCCTCATGGAAGTTCTTATCCTATCCTTGCTTTCGATTCCAGGGTACTACATCGGACTTTTCCTCAAAAGGCACAACATTATTAGCATTGTATTAAGTTCCCTTTTCTTCGTCGCCCTTGTCGCCCTTGTCGCAGTTTTGATTTCTCTTTTGCCAGATTCCGTGAACCTCTTTTCTTCTTGGGGCCCTTACTTTGCCAAGATCCAAAGATTTTTGATTTTCTATCAGACTCAGTTGGTGGTACCTTATGAACTCACTCTCATGACCATAGGTCTGCAAAGTGGCTTCGGAGCCGTGCTTTTTACCCTGCAGTTTCTCATTGTTTTGGTTTGCGTTCTGACGGTGATAGGCTTATGTTTTTTCGGAACGGTCCTTCTCGTGAATCCCCTCTATTTCAAATTGGCTTCTTCATCGAACGATTTTTTAGCCCCCGTGGAGAAAAAACAAAAAGCCCTCAAAGTCCACTCCGGCTTCGTTTCTCAAATCAAGAAAGAGGCCTTACTCTTCTTCAAGGATCCCAACATCTTCTCCGGGCTCTTCGGGGCTTTTATCTTCATGCCGATTTATATTTCTCTACTTAACAAGATCTTTGGCGCCATGACCACGAATACCCGCGGTGAAATAATGGTATGGGCCATTAACGTTCTTCTTATCCTTTTGGTTTCGCTTTCTTCCAACACTGTCATATCTCGAATTTATAGCGAAGAGGGGGACGCTTTTAACCTGACCCGTTCCTATCCTTCCAACCCGCGCTTCATGCTTTCGGCAAAACTATTTTGGCCCGGCCTTATGGGCGTTATTTCTATTTGTTTATCGGTGTTTTTCTTTGCCTCTCTTAAGGGAGTGGGGCCGTTAAGCGGAACCCTGATCGCTTTTGCAATTTGTTTCTTTTATATTGGGCATTTGCTTTATTCGGCCGGCCTTGATTTCACATCCAAACACGACCATTTCGAGAGCGCCGACTTCACTTCTGAGGCCGAGAAAAGAGTCATGATTACCGGCACAATCATTGCCTTTTTGTTTGGGGTTTTGTATTACCTCTTCCTGTTTGATTTCCACCTTTGGGGATCGCTCACAAGAGAGGAGACAGCTTCCTTGAAATTATGTCTCTTTGGGCTCGGTGGTTTGGCTCTCAACATCGTCATGTTTTTCAAGAGGATCAAATACATATATATGGAGGGGCGCGTCTTATGAAAAAAGGCATTTTGATTTTCATCGCCGCCATAACCATTGTAGCTTTCGTTTTGGTGGGCTTTTTGGGCTCCGTCCCCACGGGAATTATCCCCATAGTTTATATAGACACCATCTCTATAAAAACCATGGATGGCGAAACCCCAACCATCAATCCATCCTCGGGCGTTAAGACCATCAGTATCGATTGGTATGACCGCGACTCTTTCCAAACCCTCACCTACGAAGGCGAAACTTACATCGGTTACGTTTTCGTTACATCCGTTCTTCCCGATAATGCTACTAACGGCGTCAGTTTCGAGTATACGGTTCCAGAGAATAATTACGTCATTCTCAACCCCTACAGCGACATTTCGAGTCATCAAGGTTCCTTCTTGATTAAGCAGACCGTTCTATCGCCAGAGTCCATAACGGCTGGTCGAACCACAAAAAAAGTGGACGTAACCGTTAAAGCCACTGACGGTGGACTTCAGCCGACAGACACGGTTCGTCTGGTCATTGACTACGCCAAACAACCTCTTACTTCGTCCTCCGCTTCGAGTTAATTTTCCTTCGTTTTTTGGTCAAGAAATATCTCTTTGTTTTATAGCCGTACTTCGTAGGGCTATAATAAAAACACTATGACCAATGTTTTGCATCGTCTTCGCGTTTGGACCTTCGTACTCTTCTCCCTCGAGATGGCTATCATGGGCGCATTGGCCCTCTTTTGGTTTTTCAATTGGTTTAACTTCCAAGAGTACGTCACCGCGGGTTATATAGTTTTTATTTCGGTTGGTTTTCTGGTTGTTGATGCCTTTTTTTGTTGGTCCAGCTTTCTAAACATCTCAAAAATTCGCCAAAAGAACGACATCGAAGCGGCCGCCCTCGTCGGAAACGATATCCAGGAAGCCTATGACTTCGGCCAAATCGGTTTGGTGGTGGTGGACGACACCGATGTCGTCATGTGGGCGAATAGCCTCTTCAAGCAACGGCAGATCGATTTGATCGACACCCAACTCTTTGATTTGATGCCCGATCTCAAGGATCTCGTCAACGCTCCGGTCAACAAGGTCGTTAAAATCGAACTCAAGGGCCGCGACTATGAGGTCAAGTATCTAAGCGAGCCCCGTTTGTTTATTTTCAAGGACTGCACCGAATACGATAACGTCGAAAGCTACTCGAAAGAGCAAGCCGAGGTTCTTGGCATTATCGTCATCGACAACTATAACGATTTCGCTTCGGAGACCGATGAAAGCGCCGACGTGGTCAATAAGGTCCGCGGAATCATCATCGATTATTTCCGTGATCTCGGCGTGCTGCTCCGCCGGGTCGGGGGCGATACTTACTTCGCCGTCTGCAATTTCGCTTCGCTTCAAAAACTCGAAAGCGACGAATTCTCGATCTTAGAGAAAGTCCGTCAGGCAGGCAAAGCCGGCGAAAAAGACTCCACCCTGACTCTCTCCATTGGTTTCGCCCACGATTTCCCTGATGTCCACAAATTGAATGAAATGGCCACCGATGCCCTTAACATCGCCCACTCGCGTGGCGGCGACCAAGCCGTCGTCAGCCCCTATGGCTCTGAGCTTCGTTTCTTTGGTGGAAAAACAGCCGCCGTTGAAACCGCCAGCAAGGTCAAGGTTCGCTCCGTGGCCGATTCGGTCAACTCTCTCATCAAGAGCGCTTCTAACATCTTTATCATGGGCCACACCGATATGGACATGGATTCTCTCGGCGCGGCTCTTGGCATCATGGCCATGTGCGATTGGTGCCACAAAACTTCCCGCATCGTCTATAACCCAAAGCTGGCCGAAAAGAAAACGAGAATGGCTCTCCAAGACGCCTTTCCGCGTGACGTTTATGACCGCATTACCATCAGCCCCGAAGACGCCCTCAATCAAATCACGGCTTCCTCGCTCCTCGTGGTGGTAGACATTTCTCGTCCGTCCATGGTCCTCGCCCAAAAGGTTCTTGAGAAAGCCTCAAAGGTCGTCGTTATCGACCACCATCGGCGCGCCGAGGAATTCATCGACCGCCCGGTCCTCTCTTCCATCGAGCCGAGCGCCTCAAGCGCCTCTGAGCTCGTGGCCGAAATGATCCGTTATGCTACCGCCAACCCCCGCATTGAATTGAAACCGACTTTCGCGACTATCATGCTGGCAGGCATTTTCCTTGACAGCAACTATTTCAAGAGCAAGTCGACCGGCATGCGGACCTTCGAGGCGGCCGAAGTCTTAAAGGACTACGGCGCGGACAACTCCGTGGCTGACGATTACCTCAAGGACGAGTTTGAAGAGTACAGCTTGATCACCAAGATCATCGCCACCATGCAGACCCCACATTACGGCATTGTCTACTGTGTGAGTGACGAGCACGATATCATAGAGCGGAGCACCCTGGCCAAAGTCGGTAACCAGGTCATGCAACTAAAGGGCATCAACGCCTGCTTCGTCATCGGCAAAACCGAAGAAAAAGTCATACGCATTTCGGCCCGAAGCGATGGCACCGTCAACGTGCAGTTGCTTTGCGAGAAGATGGGCGGTGGTGGCCACTTCACCAGCGCGGCCTCCGTCTTCCCGGGACAGACTATCGACAAAGTCGTTAAGACCCTGACGGATACTCTTGACCAGTATCTCGATGCGGCTCGCAATTCCATCAACCAAGAGGGAGGAGACAACCAATGAAAGTCATCCTATTAGCCGATATTAGCAAACTCGGGAAGAAAGGCGATACGATCACCGTCAGCGACGGCTACGCCACCAATTATTTGATTCCGCATAATTTGGCGATGGTTTCGACCGCGGGCAACCAGCAAAACCTCGCTCGTCAAAACGCGGAAGAAACTGCCCATCAGAAAGATCTTAAGGCGCAGGCTGAACAACTTGCGGCCCGCATAGAACACCTTAATGTCGAATTCACCGCCAAGGTCGGCTCGGACGGCAGGATGTTTGGCACCATTTCCCCGAAACAGATTGAGGAAGGCCTGAAATCTCAGTGGAACATCGTCATCGACCGCCGGAAATTCATCGATAAGTATCCCGCTAACGCCATCGGCTACACCCGCTTGAAGATCGAGCTTTACAAGGGCAGCGAGGGCGTTGTGGTTGGAACCGTGAACGTTCATATCACGGAGGAGAAATAACCATGGCCGAAGTGGCTCTTCCACATAACGACGAAGCCGAAAAAGCCGTCTTAGGGGCGATGCTCATCGACACCGAAGCGGCGGCGGTAGTTTTAGCCTCGCTTATGGAAGAAAGCTTCTTTAACCCCAAACATCAGATCGTCTTCCGAGCTGGCAACCAAATCGCTTTGCAACGGTCGGTGATCGATCCGACCACCATGACTGCCGAATTAAAGAACATGAAGGTTCTTGATGATGTCGGTGGGGCCGATTACCTCATGGAACTCGTCCAGTCCTGCATCAATCCCGACAACGTTGATCACTATGTGAAAATCGTCAAAGACCAAGCAGTTTTACGAGAGTACCTTCTCAAGATGAAGGCCGTTCAGGATTCGTACGCCCAAGGAGGAGTCGATGACGTTGGCTCTTTCATCCAAGTATCGACCGAGCAATTGACCGAAATTGCCTCCCATCGCACGGTGGGTGACTTCAAACCGGCCTCTGACATCGCCGAAGCCGTCAATAAGCAAATCTCCCTCTCCGCCAATCAGGGCAACAAATCCCTCATCGGGGTGGACACCGGTTTTAAGCGTCTCAATAAATTCACCCATGGTTGGCAAAAGGGCGATCTCATTATTCTTGCTGCCCGACCTTCCGTTGGAAAGACTGCTTTCGCCATCAACTTGGCCTATAACGCTGCCATTCACGAACAGAAATCCGTGGCCTTCTTCTCCTGCGAAATGGACGCTTCCCAAATCATGAAGCGTCTTATCAGCTCGACCTCGATGGTCAACAGCGAGAACATTCAAACCGGGGACCTCCAGGGTTCGGAGCTGGCCAAGATTTCCTCGGCCGTCGACAACCTCAAAAAGACCACCTTATATTTCGACGATACCGCCAACCCCAAACTTGGAGATTTGATTGCCAAAGCCCGCAAACTCAAGAGCGCCCATCCTGATCTATGTCTGATCGTCATCGACTATTTGAACCTGATCACCACTGAAGGGGCCTACAATTCCCGTCAAGAAGAGGTCTCTTTGGTCACCCGCAGTTTGAAGCAGTTGGCTCGTGACCTGAAAGTTCCGGTCATCGCCCTCGCTCAGTTGAACCGTAACGTCGAAGAGAACGAAGGGCAAGTTCCGATGCTCTCCAACCTTAAGGAATCCGGTTCCATCGAACAGGACGCCGATATCGTCATTTTGATGTACCGACACGACTATTACGAGGCGATTGGCGCCAAGACGAAAGACAAATCCATGAAGAGCGATTACGCTCAGAACATCCAGCAACAAGTTCAAGAAGCCAAGACGACCACCAATGACAAAAGCGGGATTTCCGTCGTGACTTTCTCCGTCGCCAAAAACCGCAATGGCCGCATCGGGCAATTGCTTCTCATGTTCAGCAAAAACTATTCGCGTTTCGACAGCCCGGCGCCCGGCTTCGAAAAAGCCGCGGCCCAACAGCAGGGGATCACTATTTCCCCCGATGAAGAATAATGATTCGTTTCATCATCGTGGGTTCGGGGTCCAAAGGCAACGCCACGCTCATTTATGATGAAAAGACGCTCTTTCAGGTCGACATGGGTGTTCCGCTGAAGCGCGTGAAGGAAAGCCTAAAGAAAATCCATCGTTCGCTTTCGGATATCCAAGGAATTTTGATCACGCACGAACACTGCGATCACATTAACACCCTTTCGCTGATGCCACCCACTATTCCGGTGTATGCCGGTTTGGGAACGCTGAGCGATCACTTCAATCCCATCGAGAGCGAGACGCCTTTTCAACTTGGCGATTTCGTCATTTTCCCTTTGCCCACGAGCCATGACGCGACCAATCCCATGGGCTTCCTTATTTCCCATGACGGGGAGAAACTTGCCTACATCACCGACACCGGTTTCGTTCCGGAAGAGGACCTCCCATTTCTCACGGATGCCGATTACTACATTTTCGAAAGCAACCACGATTATCGAATGCTGATGGCCAGCAAACGTCCCGCCATCCTCAAGAAACGCATCCATAGCGACCATGGACATCTCAGTAACGCCGAGAGCGCCTTATATCTCTCATCGCTTATCGGAAACGATACCAAGGGAATCTATTTGGCGCATCTTTCCGAAGAGTGCAACACGGACGAAAAAGCGGTGGAAACCTATCGGAAGACCTTCGAGAGAAAACATAAGGATCTCAGTCGAATCCACCTCGAATGCGCCAAGCAATGGGAACCCGTGGAAGGCGGCGACCAATGAATATCACCATCGTCTGTGTGGGCCATCTCAAAGAGCCGTTTTGGAAAGAAGCCGAAGCGGAGTATTTGAAGCGGCTCGGTGGCTATGCCAAAGTCATTGTGATGGAAGTGGACGACCTACCGGCCAAAGAGAAAAATTCTCCTAAAGAAGAAGATCAAATTAAGGAAAAGGAAGGCGAACGGATTTTGTCTCACCTGAAACCCTCCGATTTCGTTTGCTTGCTCGACCTAGGCAAGCAAGAGCCGACTTCGCCGGAATTCGCCACTGAGATGAAAAGCATGCTGGAGCGGGGCGGAGCCTCCTTGACCTTTGTCATCGGCGGTTCGCTTGGCCTCGGAAACAACATCAAAAAAAGAGGCAACGCCTCGGTTACCCTGTCGAAACTTACTTTCCCCCACCAGTTGGCCCGAATCGTGCTCCTTGAGCAAATCTACCGAAACTTCAGAATCCTTGCCGGCGAACCTTACCATAAATAAAAAACGACCCCATCCTATTTGATGAGGCCGTATTTTCTCATTGCGTTAGCCCAACCATTTTCGTCGATGTCGGTGGTGACATAATCGGCGATGGCTTTGACTTCCGGAAGGCCGTTGCCCATGGCAACCGAGGTTCCGGTGAAGAGAAGCATTTCCGTGTCATTGAGGGCATCGCCTAGAGACATGGCGTTCTCCTGGGTCCAACCATAGTATTCGAGGACCGCCATGATGCCTTTGGCTTTATCGCTGTCCTTCAGCATGATGTCGACGGCGTATTCGTCCCAGCGGGCTGCTTTGCAGTTTTGAAGGTGGGGGAGGAAGAGGCTTTCGTCGAACTCGTCGCAAAAGGCGATCATTTGATAAACCGTTCGGTCATAGGGAATCGGGAATTTGCGCGGTTGCGGGAATCTCGTTCCGTATTTGGCATGCGCGTCGATGACGCGGTCGTCGATCATATTGATATGGCCCTCTTTTTCTTCGATGAGGGTGAGGCCGAAGCGGAGACGGTAGGAGAATTTGATCATCGCGTTGACGACATCGGCTGGTATCGGATACTTATAGATGACAAGGTCACCGACGGCCGAGGCAGCGCCATTCATCATGACGATGCCATCCGGATGGATGATGTCCAAGATGCCGGTTTTTCTGATCAAATAGTAGTTGCGTCCCGAACAAAGGAACACCTTGGTTCCGTTGGCCTGCATTTCTTTGATAGCCGCGATGGCGCTAGGCGGCACCATGTTCGTTTTGTGCGAATAGAGGGTTCCATCGATATCTGTAAAAATGATTTTGATCTTGTTTGTTTCTGTTTCCACAACCCTCTCCTTTCCTTTACTTTGAGTTAAGGTCTATTATTTATTTCGATAACTCTATGCTTTACCCTGAATTTTCGCAATACAAATCGTTCCTAGATAAGTCTAACCCTCTTTGCAATGCCTACATAACGAGTTCGGGCGCCATTTTTTATGTCGAGCCCTCTTTCTATGCCGGTTTGATGGGCTTTAAGGAAAAGCGTTTGGATAACTTTTTGGATATCGTTAAAAAAATGGAAAAAGTGGTCGAAGCCAACCGCAAAGTGGTCTTCGTGGGCGACTTTGAACACCCCTTTGTCGTCAAAGACGATTACGTCTATCGGGAGATCCAGGACATTACGAATTCCCTCGACGTTTATGTCGAAGACAAGAATCGCCCCAGCGACTATGGAGACTGATATGAAAATCACGGTTATTGCTTTAAGTTATGTCGGCTTGGCCAACGCCATCGTTTTGGCGGAACGCGGCTTCGAGGTCGTGGCGTATGACAAGGACGCCGAGAAAGTAACCAAACTGGAAAACGGTGAGCCATCTTTTGAAGAAAAGGGACTCTCCGACGCCCTTAAGAAGAACTGCAAACGAATCACCTTCACCACCGATGAAAAAGAGGCCTACGAAGCCAGCTCGGTTGTTTTTGTGGCGGTTGACACACCTTCTGGGGCAGACGGCAGTGCCGACCTTACTCATTTGCAAGAAGTTGTCGCTTGCATTAAGAAGTACGCCAAAGAAGAAACCTTTGTCGTAATTCGGAGCACGGTGCCGGTCGGAACCAATCAAACCCTCAACGAAGCGGCCTCCGAATCCGAGAAGAAAATCCACTTTATTTCCAATCCCGAATTCATGGCCGAAGGGCGTGCCCTGATGGATGAACGCTCGCCCTCGAGAATCGTCATTGGCACCAGCAACAAAGAGGCCCGCGATTTGATGAGAAGGCTTTATGCGAAACCCATTTCCGAAGGCGCTCCTTACTACGAAATGGATGGTGCTTCGGCCGAACTTACCAAATATGCCAGCAACCTCTTTTTGTCTCTTAAGATCTCCTATATCAACGAAGTGGCCCGTTTGGCTGAGCCTCTCGGTGCCGATATCAGTGCCGTCGCCCTCGCGATGGGGGCTGATCCCCGGATTGGCCACTCGATGCTTCATGCCGGAGTGGGTTTCGGAGGCGCTTGTTTGCCTAAAGACGGCGCGGCTTTCGCGAAGATTGCCCATGATCAGGGCCTGCGTCTTTCCCTAGTCGAGGACACCTTGGCAATTAACCAAACACAACCCTTCTTTCTTTATCAAAAGATTGTCAAAAAAATGGGGCCTTTAAGCGGCAAGAAGATCGCCGTTCTTGGCCTTACCTTTAAAGCCGGGACTTCCGACGTCCGCCATTCTGCGGCAGAATTCTTCGCGAAGAGCCTTTTGGCCGATGGGGCTATCGTCTCTTCATACGATCCATCCGTCTCGGCGAGAGATTCTTTTGCAAAACAGATTCCCTCTTCGGACAAATACCTTTCTTCTAATACCCTTCAAGAAGCTCTCACGGATGTCGACGCCTTGGTCATCCTTACCGAAGCTCCGGAGTTTGCCTCTCTCGATGAAGCGGAACTATGCTCCCTCATGAAAGGGCGCGTCATCTTCGATGGGCGGAACCTTTACGATATACGGCACTTCTCTTTCTTCGATTACATTTCCATCGGACGTCCGGAACGCAAGCACGAGTGAATTCTATAAGGTCTAATCTTTTATAGTCGTTCTGGTCGCTCTCATTGGTGTTCTAAAACACTCCAAGAAAAACGATTAAGGAAAAGAAAAAAGGTTTGGATTTCTGTCCAAACCTTTTCTTGTGTTTACTTTCCCGTTTGATAGTTCGGAGACAAGCTGTGCATGCTCATCCACATGATTCTTAAACCATAGAGGAAGAGGAAGAAGAATAAGGAGTAGCTGTTGTTCCAAATGAAGCCAACGATGAGAGCGAGAAGAGCTGGGGCAATGGCGGCCCAATAACCCATCTTCTGAGTGTCCCAGAAGGTGTAGGCACGGAAAGGATTGTTCTTGCCGCGAGTCATCAAGAAGAGCATGAGGCCCATCAAGAAGATGAGGGCGATGTCGATAGCCCAAGCGACCCCGGTTCCAAACCAGCCGCTGATATAAACCGTGCTGGCAAAGCTTTGAGTGAAGAAGGAAGACATGGTGGCCGTTACTTGAGTTACGTAGGATTCGTAATTGTCTTCGGTCACGGTGTCGGGGTTGACGGTATACGCTTTCCCATCCAAATCCTGTTTAACGAGATCCTTGAAGCTGAAGTCTTTCTTGAAGCCGTCGTATTTGCCATTCAGGTACGCGACGGAACTGGAAGTGCTGGACCCAGCCGGTTTCTTGATAAGGTAGAATTCCTCCCGCCCTAAGAAAAGAGTACTGACGGAATAGGTGGTATTTTGGTTGGCGTCGGATCCGGTAAGGATGTTGGTGTAATCGGCCCTAAAGGCATCACCAACCGATTCGAGGTAATAAACCGAGAAACGGACCTCGGTGACGGTTTCGGTGGTGTAAGTGACGGAAACGCTGCTGGCGGAATCGGTGCTGGTGACAATCTTTTGCTGTTGATAAGTAGCCGAATAGTCGTAGCGGCTGGATGGATAGGCGTTCTTCCAACCATCGACAAGAAGAATCTTTTCGGAAGCATCCACTTCGATGCTGGAGATTCCGGATTGCTTGGCTACGTCCTCATCGAAGGCGACTAGGCCTTCTTTGATGCCGTAAGTGGGTTCCGTAAGAATGTTGCCGCCAACGGACTTCCAGTTGTAATAACTGTAAGGGGCGACCGCCACTGCGACGCTCGCGAGGGCCACAATGATGGCGATCCACCATTTGCTGGTTCGTTTGTCGACACAGGCATCATTGCTGATGAGAGTTTTCAGAACGTCTTTGGTGCCGGTCCAGAAACGGGACGGCTGTTTTTTTGGTTTGTTTGACATGTTTTTTTCTCTTTGCTTAGGCAAAGAAACTCTATTACAAACGGAGCCAAGTAGCAAAGGAAAGCGACCCCGGTTTGGATATTCTTTTTCCGTTTGGTCCTTTCTTTTCTTCTTCGCGTCCAAAAAGACTGTTCTTTGGACTTGTCCCGCTTTTCGACTATAATGCCTTTGCCTAACACTAATTAGGCCTTGTTCTGGGGTCGTCCTGGTTTTGACGGGGAATGGCTTAGCTTTGACTGCAGTGGCGTGGTGAGCAATAACACCAAACCAAAATAACTGATAACAGTTATTCTTTTAGGAACGCTAACCGCGTCTCCTACGCTTGCGCCTAATTTCTAGGTAACCTTCGGATTCCTTCCTTCGCGGAAGGGCAGCGCGTCCTCGATCCGATTCGCGTCTCTCGGGTCCTTCGGGCGTCATATCAAGACGATAAGCGGGAGCCTTTGGCCTGGGGTTGCCGACGAAAACGCGTTTGGCCTCGCCTTGGGGGTTTGACTGTGTCTTGCCTCAAGGTTAAAACCGATGCAGCCTAAACTGTAGACGTCATTGTAGGGTCTTCTTCGGACAGGGGTTCGATTCCCCTCGACTCCACCAAATTGAACGGCAGTCGAACCATCGTCAAGAAGATATTCTTGATTGGCGGTTGCTTCGGCATCAGGCTCGATTCCAAGAAAGCTCTTGGGAGATAGCCAATGATTAGACGGGTCCATCCCCGTCTTTTTTTGTAGAATAGATAGTGAGGATAACATATGACACAAATTGGTATGGAAGATTCAGCTTCAGGCTTCTATGACATCGAATTGAATTCAGATAAAAAACCATCTCTTTCTTTGGACAACGTGGCGATTGTCGAATCGATGATTCGAAACGACTCAAGCTACAGGGATTCGACTAATGTTGACAAAAAGCCGGAGTTTTTTTCGAAAGACGCCAGATTCAAAAAGACAGGCGCTTTATTACATCGAAAAGGGGAAATGAGATATGGCGGCTCTACCGCTTACTGGGCGTCAAAACTCTATTTGATGCTCATCGGAAAGCCACCTTTGAGATTGGGTTCAGATAAGGCTGTTGCGGATTCAACCAAGGCCTTGGGCTACGGTTCAAATTACGAGAAAACGGTAATCTCTTGCCTGGTTTCGTCAATTGATAGGGAAAACAGCACTCATTTGAATGCGAGCGTTGATGGAAGAAAGCGAATGACTAGCTGGATTATGGACCATTACAGGAAAGGGACTCTGCTCAACGAAATTCGGAGCCCAAAGAAATGTCGTTATGGGCTGATTAGAAAACTGTCAACCGGCATACGGGCGGTGCGCTCAGGTACTAAGAAAAGGAAGAACTTCTCATTCGCTACAAAGTTTTGCCATTACGCCAGCTATTACCTTTTCAAAGGAAAGCCTGAGCAGGACAACTTTTCTATTTATGACAACGTGATGGAGAAAGCCATCAAGAAATACAATCCATTGCTTAAAAAAGTAAGTTTTTTTTGCAAATACGGAGCATATATTGACGCCATAGACAAAATAAGGAGCGGGTCAATCAGCAGGAATGGATTTGATCACCTTCTTTGGTATTATTACAAAGGCCAAAAATGATTATTTGAGATTATTTTCTTAAGTTTTGCCATTCTCACGGCGTCTATTATGGAGGCTTGTGTTCGTGACCTTCCAGCTTTTAAAGGAGGATCTTATTGGAAAACACGGAAGTTAAAGAAGCCGATAATCCTTTGATCGATGAATCGGTCTACCATCGATTGGCGATAATCATCGACTCCGAAATCAGACTTTTTGGAAACGTGGTAACGCCCAGGAGAGAGGCAACCGAAAACCCTAACGACGATTGTTCCCAAATCAGGAATGGGAATCTTTTTAAGCGTACAGGCATAATCTACCACGGAAAATGATTTTTTCCTCCAAAAAAAGGAAACAGGATAAGAAACTGGCACAATCTGCATCGGTTCCCCTCCGGACAGAGTTCGGCAGTGGGGAAACCCACATGATGGTTAATTGTGCTGACGAGAAATACTTTATATTAAACGTCAGTTGATGTTATACTAATGAAATAAAGAAGTTAGATGTCTATTTCCTTGATGAATGAGGAGGTTGTAATGGATTACTCTACCAAAATTAAAGAATTACGAGAAAAAATGCTCATAACTCAGACAGAATTAGCCGAAATACTTGGGGTTTCTTTCGCTACAGTAAATAGATGGGAAAATAAGAAATGTGAGCCAACAATCAAGGCGAAGAGACGTTTAAGGGATTTGTTTATCAAAAATGAAATTGGGGGAAATTAAAATGGCAAGGAATGTCGATTTGGTAAATGCGAAGAGCGATAGAAAGGATGAATTTTATACATCTTTGTCTGACATCGAACAAGAGATGAAAAATTACCGTTCTTTCTTTGCTGGAAAGACTGTTTTTTGCAATTGTGACGATCCATATGAGAGCAATTTCTTTAAGTATTTTGCCATGAACTTCCAATTTTTAGGATTAAAGAAATTAATTGCAACTTGTTTTGATGGTTCGCCAATTACTGGCACTCAATTATCGTTATTTGATTTTGACGCTTCTATTGACTCGCCAGAGAGGACCGCTTATAAGGTTGAGATTACTGAAATTCCAGACCTAAACAACGATGGTGCTGTTGATTTGAGCGATGTGGAAACCCTTTTAAAGTCAAAGAATAATGTTCTTACGAAATTGGAAGGAAATGGCGATTATGCCAGCGAAGAATGCCTAACTCTTTTAAAAGAGGCCGATGTCGTTTGCACTAACCCACCATTTTCCAAATGGAGGCCCTTCTTTCTTAAATTGATGGAATATAAGAAGAAATTCATTATATTAGGCAATGTAAATGCCATAACATACAAAGAACTATTTCCTTTTATTAATCAAAACGAAGTTTGGCTTGGACAGTCGATACATTCTGGAGATAGAGAATTTAGAGTACCTGATGATTACCCTTTGAATGCCGCCACTTTCCGTGTTGATGATAAAGGCATTAAATACATACGGGTCAAAGGTGTTAGGTGGTGGACTAACGTTGATTATCCACAACGACACGAAGACCTAATTCTTTACAAAAAATATAATGAAGCAGACTATCAAAGATATGCAAATTATGATGCAATCAATGTTGATAATACCTCTGATATTCCGCTTGATTATTCAGGAACAATGGGGGTGCCAATTACGTTTTTGGACAAGTACAACCCTGATCAATTCGAAATAATCGGTATAACAAAAACTCCTCTTGGCAACAAACTACGAACGATTGTTTTTGATAAACAAATTCAGCACAATCCAGATGGTTCGATGGAAGTTGTGACTAAAGCCAACGATGGAGCACTTCTCGAAAATGACAATCCGCCCAAAAATAAGCCATGGTATGAGATTGATGGCAAGAAATATAAGGCTGTTTACCCAAGAATTCTCATTAAACGGAGGACTCAAAAATGAAAATAGAGTTACACGAAATCGCAATCAAGGACATCGTTGACAAATATGTTGATAATTCAGAAGACGGAGTGGTTGGATACCACGGTCTGCTCAACATTCGGCCAAAATATCAACGGGAGTTTGTTTACGATGACATAAAAAGGGGCGCAGTGATAAATTCCATATTCCATGGTTTCCCGTTGAATGTAATGTATTGGATTAAAAAAGGCGATGGGACATTTGAACTACTTGATGGTCAGCAAAGAACTGTTTCATTTTGCCAATATTTTGACAATGTGTTCTCATTCAACGATAGGATGTTTCATAATTTGCCAGCCGATAAACGGGAAGAATTCTTAAGCTACAAAACCATGATTTATTTTTGTGAAGGAGCTGAATCCGAGCAACTTGAATGGTTCAAAATTATTAATATAGCCGGAGAAAAACTGACAAGCCAAGAATTGAGAAATGCGATTTTTACTGGAGAATGGCTGACGGATGCGAAAAGACATTTTAGCAAGACCGGTTGTGCTGGATACAACTTAGGGAAAGATTATATTGATGGTGAGCCAATCAGACAAGCTTATTTGGAGACCGCGCTTTCTTGGATTGTTGATAGAGACCATTTAAAAACATTGAAGTGTATATGTCGCTTCATCAGCACGACAGCAATTGTAATGATTTATGGCTTTACTTTACCAGCGTAATTGATTGGGTAAAAACAGTGTTTCCAAAGTCCAGAAAAGAAATGAAAGGTTTGCCTTGGGGCATCTTCTATAACAAATACAAAGATAAGTCTTTAAAAATGAACCCAGTTGTTCTCGAAAAACGCTTGGTCGATCTCCTTATTGATGACGAGGTTACATCTAACAAAGGAATATATGAATATCTTTTGTCAGGAGATGTCAAAACACTTAACTTGCGCTCATTTACGGAACAACAAAAGCGGACTATGTATGAGAAGCAACATGGTATTTGCCCTATTTGTCACAAAAAGTTTGATATTGAGCAAATGGAAGGTGACCATATTAAACCATGGGTTGAAGGTGGAAAGACCGAACTGAGTAATGGCCAAATGCTTTGCCGTGATTGTAACAGGCATAAATCTAGCAAATAGGAGGAGACAATGGATTATTATCACGTAATTATCGAAAAAAAGCCTGAAGGAAAAAATGACAAACCATTTAGCATCTATCTTTATGATCTCCAAAAGGCCGATCTTGTGCAGAGCATCATTAAGCCATATGAAGAAAAAAAGCCGTTTATAGCAGATGGATATAATTTATCTTCTGATTCGATAAACAGGCTCAAGATAATTAAAACTGATTCGAGCATGGATGATGTTTACGGTCGTGTTTGCGACTCTTATTCCACTAGCGGAATTGCTTTCTTGTGCGGGCGCGATTCGGTTTTGCGAGGAAGCGGATATGGAATGATAGATGTTACTCTCGACCTGATAAACGAAGTGAAAGAAACAATGGCGAAGAATCAAGAAATAAAGAACACCATCGCTTCCTCCGATTCGTCAAAATATGTTTTCGTGGTTCATGGTCATAACGAGGGAAGACTTGCTGAGGTAGAGAATTTTATTAGGACGCTAGGATTTGAACCAATTGTGCTATTTAAGGAAGCGGATGCTGGACAAACAATCATTGAAAAAATTGAATCATATTCATCTAAGGCGTGCTATGCAATTGTCTTATATACAAAATGTGATGTTGGCTATCTCGGAGACCATAAAGACGAAGCAAAGCCTAGGGCTAGGCAAAATGTTGTTTTTGAACATGGCTATTTAATGGCGAAACTAGGTAGAAAAAGAATATGCGCACTTGTCGATGGCGACGACATAGAAACACCAAGTGATATCAATGGCATCTTATATCAAAAATTCGACAGCGAAGGGATGTGGAGATATAGAATCGCGAAAAATATGACTGCTGGCGGAATAAGCGTTGATATGAATTCAATCAAGTAGTTTAGTAGGAAGGCCCTAATTGCTTACGCATTAAGAAGCACGTAAGGAAACAAAGCTTCTAGAACCAAATCGGGAGGTTTTGCTTTATGCGTGGGGTCATTTACGCTCGTTATTCTTGCGACAAACAAAGAGAGGAATCCATCGAGGGGCAGATAAGGGAATGCCGACAGTTCGCCCAGTCCCAGGGCATCGACGTCATAAACGAATACATCGATCGGGCCTTTTCCGTCACCAACGACCAAAGGCCGGCCTTCCAATCGATGATAAGCGATTCATATTTGGGCCTTTTCGATGCTGTAGTCATTTGGAAGTCCGACCGCTTCTCGAGGAACCGGAAACAGGCCATAAACTACCGCGACATCCTCAAAGATAACAAAGTGAAACTCCTCTCTGCCAACGAGCCCAACATCGAGGGTCCAACCGGGATACTCTTCGAATCCATGAATGACGGTTACAACGAGTACTACGTGGCAGAGATGAAAGTCAAGATGAGGCGCGGCGAGAAGGAGAACGTCCTCAATGGCAAGACCAACGGCGGCGTCCCACTTTTCGGCTACCGAATCGAGAAATACAGGTTCTACGTTATCGAGTCGGAGGCCAAGTGGATCAGATATATGTTCGATGCCTACGCGAGCACCGACATAACGGTCAATGGCCTTATCAACCTTCTTAGAAGGAAGGGGATATTCACGCGCCACGGTAACCCATTCGCCCAAGGCACCGTGTCCCATATTCTGAGGAACCGCAAATACATCAGTGAATACGGTTGGGGCGACGTCTCCAACAACTGCATCCCACCGATAATCGAGAGGAGCCTCTTCGACAAAGTTCAGAAGAAGCTGAAGGATAACGCGAGGCAGCCTCAGTCCTTAAGGCCACAAGAGGAATTCCTTTTGGCCGGAAAATTATTTTGCGGGAAATGTGGTGGCTTAATGATCGGAGAGAGTGGAACCTCGAGGAACGGCATAGTCCATCGCTACTACAAATGCACCAAGGCTAAGCATGGTAACCATTGCTCCATGAAGCCGATAAAGAAGGAAATAATCGAGGACTACGTAGCCTTCCGCGCCCAGGAATTCATCTCCAACGAGGTGGACATAGACCATATTTCTGCTTACATCCACGACCATCAGCAGTCGGCGTTCCCCCAACTGAAGGCCCTTGAGGTAAGCATAGGGGAAACCACGAAAAAGATTCCAATCTCATGAATGCCATCGAGGCCGGGCTCGACCCGGTTGAAATAAAGATGCGCTACAACGCCTTAAAGGCCAGGCGTGACGAGTTGGAGCACAATTTGGACGAGGAGAAATGCCGGAACATCGTGATGCCAACCCCCGAGATAAAGGCCTACATCGAAAGGAACAGGAACGTGTGCCTAAAAGCCGAGGCGGCGAAGAAGAACATCATCGATCTCATGGTCAATTCCGTTACCTTGCGGGAGGACGGCGACATCGACATTTGCTTCAATTACCGCGAAAAAGAACCAAAAATCAAGGTTCCGCTGGCTGGTTCGACTACGGAACTAACTTGGTCCACCAAATTGTTCAAATCGTCGGTCAAATTCGCCACAATGCCAGGCAGAAGAATGGCGTTTTTTATTTCTCGAAACCTCGAAATTGGAATGGCAAATCTTCCATTTACTGTTTGTTTAACGTCGAAGCATTTTACAAATCTTGATATTTTCGAAAAGGCACATATCGCGAGACTTTTTTCGTATAGTCTTCGTAAGCCGGATATTTGCTTAGCGAAATCGATTCAGAAAACGTTGAGCTGCCTATAAATAAGAGAATCAAAAACATCGAACCGAATAACGTCCAGTTAAACAAGTTATATGCCGCCACGCCCGAACTGAGACAAAAGAGATACAAAACAAACCAAATGGCCTGTTCAGAAAAATAGTTCGGATGTCGGGAACGACCCCACAATCCGAGCGTGTTGAATCCTTTATTGTAAGGTTTCGGTAAATCCTCTAATTTTTTCCCTTCTTTAAGCAAAGCGTATTTGGCCGTTTGGAATTCCATTTGTTGCCTGTCGGCGATGGTTTCCAAAAGGATAAAACCAAATAGTAGAACGGCAATTACGCCATCTCCGACATTAAACGCCACCGTCGACTCCATTGTGGCGAGTAAAGGCAAACAAATCGCCAGCACTAAGGCATTTTGATAGATGGAAATAAAAAACAGATCAAATAAGGCCCATACCCAGCGTTTGCTGAGTTTGGGATTTTTTCTTAACACGACCCATCGATAGTCTTCTTCGCCCGCCCAAAACTTAAGGGAATAAGCTCCTTTTTTCGCAAAATTAACCGTTAACCTCACGCCCCAGATCGAAATGAGAACAGCCATGACGATCAGGCGGGGATTAATCCCGCTTTTGATAGCGATGATCCAGGCGTAAACGATTGGCAAAATGGACCATAGCTTGTCCATTTGAGAGTTGTTTCTGGTAATTTCGCCAACGATAAAACAATAGGCGATGCTAACACCGGAAACCACGATCAGAATCGTTAATGTGTCAATTTGAAGTTGGCTGAGATGTGGTCCGCCGAAAACAAATCCTAAGACGGACAACGCAAGAGCGATGATAACGGTGATTATCGTTGCGGTTTTATTCATATGCCTGTCCTTTTGATCAAGTGACAAATTTTTAGAAGCAAACCATTTGAAAACTGCATTTCTTTAGATTAAGCGTCTAATTTTTTTATATATTACAACATTTTTTATCGAACAAATCCATGTTGTATTTTGTAAAGGGTTCCACCTCTCATCAAAAAGAACCGAAACAGACTCTACACTCCCTAACCGTGGTGGTGTGCAGAAACCCTAATTACGCGCAGGGATGGAGAGTAAAAGGCGCCCACGGCTTTTCTGTATTCTAGCCGGCGGTTTTTCTCTTTTGCGCCACCGACCATTTGGCCATCCGTGTTTATGCGATGGTGACAAATTCTTTCATGCCGCCATAAAAGAGGTCAAACATCACGGTTCGGTTCTCTGGCGTGTCCTTGACCTCGCCCGAGATGATATATAGGGCATCCTGAATGATCTCTCGCACGCCATAGGCGATGACCCGGAATTTCTGTTCCTCGGTCTCAAGGGGGAAATAGTCAAAGAGAGGCTTCCATTTCTCGTGGAAGGAATCAAAGAAGACGGCATAGGCTTGAACGCTATCTTGGCGAGGGAAAACCAAACTGTAGTTGCCGGCGAATTTGGTCATCTCGGCACTGCCAATCAATTTGTCCAGGACTTCATCAAAGAAAGCCCGGCGGTCGCCTTTGTGGTTATTTGAGGCTTGGAGATTAGCTTTTAAAAAGATCTCGTAAGCGATGCCGTTGCAGGTGCTTATGAGATTCTCTTTGGTCGTAAAACGCGAGAAAATTGTGAACTCGCTTAAACCGGCCTCGACGGCGATGTCTTTGGTCGAAAGCGATCCCCGAGGGGAATTGCCTCCGATTTTGAAGGTGGCCTCGATGATCCGTTCATCGGCGTTTTCGATGGGTTTGCGTGGCATTACTTTTTTCCTCCTTCGACGAGGATGGAGGCCCCGGCGTTAAGGAGACTGGCGCAGAAATCGCGGTATTCGATCGAGTCCCGGACGATTCCGTCATAGACGGTCTCGACAAAGTAGTTTATGTTACGCGTAATGTACGACCACACGAGGAAGAAAACCACCTCGTCGTAGTCTTTGAGGAAATGGAAGGCCTCCTTGGCGGCTATGACGGCCTTTTCGTAGTCTTTGCTTATGCGCTCGGGATCCTTTTCGGTTTTACCGTTCCAGAAACCGTAATTGGCGAGGAAGGTCATTTCCATGGGTTTATTAAAGCCAAAGAAAAGCATTTTACGAACATACTCCTCCACGCTGGCGGAAGCCGCGGCGGCTTTCTTCGAGGCTTCGATGATTTCATTCATGATGTAATCGTTGGCGGCGCCGACGAGTCGTTCCTTGGTTTTAAAGACACTGAAAAGCGTATATTCGCTGATTCGGCAGCAACGGGCGATTTCCTTGGTGGAGAACCGTTTGTTGGAGGGATTTTCAGCGCCTTCTTTGATTGTTGATAAGATGAGGCACTCCTCAAGTTCGGTCATTTGTAGGCCTTTCTCTTATTTCAATTATAAAGTAATCGCTCTTTCTTTACATCATTCCGGCCCGGGGGAATGAGAAAAAGAGCGACAAAAACTAAATATTGCCCAATTGACCAAGAGAAGGAAAACATGGTTGATTGACGATGTTTGTTTTTCGGTTTTCTACGAAAAAATAAACGTATCGTCTCTTTCACGGCAATTTCCTGTTTGTGGTATATTAACCATGACGAGAAGTGTGCTTCGCTTCGTTTTTGGAGGAGGCAACATGGGCCAAAAAATCGATAAGGAAAGAATCGTTCACGACCTAGTAGTTTGGGGTTGTGATGTTTCAGGCGCCCTCGGGAGATTTGTCGGCAATGATGACCTCTTCTTCCAGCTTCTCTTCATCGTCCCCGAACAAGAAGCCTTCGCCAGTATTGGCACGGCTTTAAAGAACAAGGACGCGAAGACGGCCTTTGCCAAATCGCACGAGATCAAAGGCGTTTTGGCCAACATGGGGCTGACTCCTCTATGCAATGACGCCGCGAACTTGGTGGAACCCCTCCGGGCAGGCAAACTCGTCCGAGCGGACGAGCATTACGCCAAACTAATGGACGATCTAGCGCATTTACGAAACATTCTTAAAGGATAGAGGTCCAGTCATGACGAAAAACAAACCTTTGGTGTTGATAGTCGAAGACCAAAAGATCAACCGCGAGATACTTAAAGGCATTTTGAACAAGGATTATCGGACCCTGGAGGCCGCGAACGGAAAAGTCGCCCTTCAGCTCCTTGAGAAGAACGATGACATTTCAGTGATCCTGCTTGATATCGTGATGCCCGTCATGGACGGCTTCACTTTCCTTAAGGAAATCAAAGAGGTCGGATACGACGACATTCCGGTCGTGGCCGTGACGGGTTCCCTCGAAGAGGGGACGGAGCAAGAAGTGCTCGATCTAGGGGCTCGCGATTTCGTGACGAAACCCTATCAGCCGATGACTCTTCTGACCCGCTTAAAGAACGCCATCGTCAACAGCCAACTCTTCACCTTGGGTTCCATCTTTCTCGCCAGCATGGAAAACCCCGCGGTGATCTTCCGCATTAAGGGCGATGTGGTGAAAGCCGTGGTCTTTAACCAGCGCTTCATGAACGAGATCGTTCCAGAGTACCAAATCGACGTTAGTCAGTTCTTTTATGAGAATGTCTGCGTGACCCCCGAGGATGCGGAGAAAGCCAAAGAAATCTTCTTCTCCATCAGCAAGAAGAACAGCCCGATTAAACTGGACGCCAAGACGAAAACCCCGGACGGGAAAATCGTCCACGCGGAAATCCAGTTCATTTATGGCGGCGCCAACAAAAACGGAAAAACGGTTATCGTCGAAATAATGAAATGATCGCTTACTGGTAGTACTGGGCCTGGGCGTCCCACATTTTCTTGTAGAGTCCAGCCTTCTTGATTAGTTGTTTGTGGTTGCCTTCTTCGACGATTTTCCCTTCGTTGATGACGATGATGTCATCACAGAATTTGGTGGAGCTCATGCGGTGGGAGATGAAAACCGCCGTCTTGCCCTTCACGAGATCGCCGAACCGCTCATAGATGTCGGCCTCGCTCTTCGGATCGAGCGCAGAAGTGGGTTCATCAAGGATGACCAAAGGGCTGCCTTTGTAGAGGGCGCGGGCAATGGCGATCTTTTGGGCTTCGCCACCCGAGATTTCCATGCCGTTTTGGTCGTTCTTGTTATAAAGGATCGTATTGATGCCATTCGGCCACGAGGCCACCTTCTCGGCAATTCCCGCCTCTTTGAGGCAGGAAAGGACTTTCTCATCGTCCACGTTCGTCCCGGAAGCGACGTTCTCCTTTAAGGGGAAGCTGAAGAGCTTGTAGTCTTGGAAGACGATGGAGTAGAGACGGTAGGCGCTTTTCTCATCATAGGAAGGAAGCGGCTTGCCGTTGACGAGAATCTGTCCGGAATCCGGCTCGTAGAAACGGCAGATGAGTTTCATGAGGGTGGTCTTGCCCGCCCCGTTGACCCCCACGATGGCCAGTTTCTCGCCATGATGGATCGCGAGCGAAACGTCGTCGAGGGCTTTCTTGTTTTGCTTCGGATAGGTGAAGGTTACGTGATCGAAGGCAATCTCCAAGGGGGCTTCTTCGTCGAGCTTCTCCGTTCCGAAATGGAGTTTGCTGGGCAAAGCCAAATAGAGGAAATAGTTCTGGAGGTAGTTGGCGTTAAGGCCCGAGCTAACGAGTCCCGTCACGATGTTCTTGATGCCATCCGACATCAGAGTCACAGCCCCGGCATAGGCGACGGCTTCACCGACCCTAAGGAGACCATAAAGGGCCTTCAGACCGAGGAAGCCAAAAGCGATAAACGAAAGACAACTATAGAAGAAAGCGATCAAAATCAATAAACCAGTGACCAGGTGAACATAGCCATTCCAGGTTTTGTTGATGCTGTATTTCTCGGTCTTTTGGAGTCCAAGAATCAAACGGTCCAGCCGGAAGAGGCGGATGTCTTTGCCGTAGACGTAATCAAGACTGGTCTCGTAGAAATAGCTGTATTGGCGGTTGCTCTCCACGTTGGCCATCATGGTTTTATAGGATTCTTTTTGATCTTTCCTTGTTAAGGGGATGGCGAGGACGAAAGCCAAGATGACCCCGCCGAAGACCACGAGAGCGCTCCAGGGGTTAGTAAGGAAAGCCGTCCAGCCGTCGTTACGGGTGGCCACGCCCACGGCGAAGAGGCCTTTTAAGAGGAAGCAGGAATAAATGAGACTGGAAAGGCCCTCGACGACCATTCCGATGTTGGCCATAAAGGCATCCAATCCGCCACTGCCGTTGGAACCCTCCGCCGCCATCTCGATGAGACGCATGGTGTCTTGGTCTTCGATCTGCTCATACGAAAGGGAGAAGGTCTTGGCGCTTAATTTCTTAGAAACAAGGACCGATATTTTGGCGTAGAGGGTGGTCGTTAGTTCCATGATGCCCCTCATGGCGAGACCCACGACCAAATCAACGGTGATCATCCAATAGACGATTACCATGATTTCGGAAGCCGTTTGCCCGGCGATGATGGCATCGATTATTTTCGCTGAGCAAAAGATGACGACGTAGGGGAAGAAAGATTTGAGAAGGAAATAAAGGACGTTCAGCAACACGAAAGATGGCGAAAGGCCCCAGGCGAAACGCAAGACGTGAGAGACTCGTTTAAAGAACGGCACTGAGCGGGTCTTGTCCATTGGCTTCTCCTCCTTTTTCGTCGCGGTAATATTTGGCCTGAAGGTCAAACATCTCTCGGTAATCCTTGTCGTCGATCAGCAAATCCTCGTGGGTCCCCACGCTTTTGATGGTTCCGCCACCCATGAAGACGATTCGGTCGCAGAAACGGGTCGAGGCCAAGCGGTGGGAGATGAAGATCGAGGTGTTACCTTTCGCAAAGGAGAGATACTGCTTATACATGGCTTCTTCGCTAAGGGGATCAAGGGCCGCGGTGGGTTCATCGAGCACCAAGAGGGGGGCGTTTTTGTACAGGGCGCGGGCTAAGAGGAGCTTCTGCGTCTCGCCGCCCGAAAGTTGGATGCCGGTCAAACTGAAGGCTTGTGTGATGAAGGTGTTTTCCTTGTCCTTGAGGGTTGCGACTTTATCCGCGAGGCCGGATTTAGTTAGAACGTCCATGAGCCGGGCTTCGTCGATGTCTTCGTCAATCGTGCAGCCGATGTTCATTTTGATGGTGAAGGCCATCGGATGAACGTCTTGGAATAAGGCGCTGATGAGAGACATATAGTCATCGTGGTTAAACTCCGCAATGTCGTGGCCGTTGAGGGCAATGGTACCATCGGTCGGTTGATAAAGGCCGCAAAGGAGTTTGATGAGCGTGGTCTTGCCCGCCCCATTATTGCCGACGATGGCGATTTTCTCGCCCGGTTTGATGTTGAGGTTGATGTCGTTGAGCACGTTCTTCTCCGCTTCCGGATAACGGAAAGAAACATGATTGAACGTGATTTCGAAAGGCTTTTCTAGCGCCGAAATATCTAAGCCCTTTTCGTGGTTAAAGGCGTCTTTGAGTTTCAGGGCCTCGCGGTAATCGCTTACTAGGGGCGATTGTAGCTGACATTTGTCGAAAGCGGCGATGAAGGTGTTAACCCAGGTGGAGAAACCGGCGATGATCCCGATTAAGAAAGTGAAAGTGGCGAGAGAAATCGTTCCATCAATAACCTGAGGAAGCAATAAGAGATAGGCCACGAGGTCACGGAGGAAGATGAACACGCAATTGTTGGCTTCGTTCATGAAGATGCGGAACTGGGTTTTGGTTTCTAGAACGAAGACCTTATGGGAGAGGCCTTCGTAGACCTTGTCGAACCACGGCTTCATCCGATAGGCCCTCACATCCTTGGCATTATCCAGGTTAGTGGTGTTTTTGGTCAGGGTACTGCCGAGCGTGTAGTTCTTCTCGTAATCGCCTTGGGCGCGGCTCACGAAAGATTTGGACCATTGGGCCCAGAGGGCACTGGTGACGATCATGGCGACCATGACGATGAGAATCCAAGGGACGTAAACGGCGCTGATGGTGGCGTAAAGGAGAATTCCGAGAAGGCCTATGGCCAGGTCGGGAGCTTGTTTCATCATTGACTCAATGCCAACCCAGTTGCTGTCTAGCGCTCGGAAGCCTTTCATCAAAACGGCCCTTTTGTCACGAGGTTCGACGTTAAGGTAGTCGGTGCGCAGTATTTTCTCGTTGATGCGGATCCACGAGGTGAAGCAGCGGGCGAACGTGGAATTCCAGGAATAGTAGTTTTGCGACCAAATCATCAAAGCGGTAGAAGCAAAAATGGAAAGGGAGAAAATCCCGATTAAGGACAGGTACGCCTCGGCAGAAGCGCCACTCTCTAAATACTGGACGACATAATAAGATAAAAGGACACTAAGGACGGCCGTGCTGATCATGGTAATAATGTAAAGAACCAAAGCGAAAATGGCGAGTTTGTTATAGAGATAGACGTCATGGAGGCAATAGATGAGGTTTCCGAACCAGGATTTTTTACGCATAGTGAAAGAATAACCTTCTGTTAGGAAAAGGAAAGCAATCATTGGTTTCCTCGTTCCGAGGAAACAAAAATTACCATTCCCGACAACACTGATTCGGGATTTTCTCACCGAATTAATAAAATTTACATTTGAGAACGAGTGATCGCTTTTATTTTTTTGGGTTGTCCCGATACCTGAATACTCATCGAATAATTTTATAGATATTATACTAGATGAAAAAATGAAGAAGACGATATAATGAAGTAATTACCGAAAAATGAACACTTTAAAACAAAAGATATTTTGCTAGAATTGGAAATTGGTAATAACCACTTTATGTGGCCGGGGGGCAACGAAATGGGAATCTTTATTATCGATGAAGTCGGAAACGGCTTCCGCTTCTTACTGATGGCTGGGAATGGTCGGATTATTGGGACATCTGGAGTTTACAATAACAAGGTCGCAGCCATGGTCGGAATGGAAATGGTCAAAAAGGTTATTGGTGTGGCTGGGGTTGAGGACGAAACCATCCCAGAATTCAAAGCCGTAGCCAATCCGAAATTCGTCATCAAACCAGATGCTGACGGCAAAGTCAGTTGGAACCTTCAATCCTTTGATGGGCAGGCCATTCTTTCTAGCCAATCCTACCTTGGAATCAAGAATGCCAAAAAAGGCATTCTCAGCGTTCAGAAGAATGGACCAGTCGGCACTTTAGAAGACCTTCCGTTTTTGGCCAAAGGGAAATCCTTTGGTAAGCACGACCGAAGCTCAAAGGCTTAATTCGAAAACTGAACATAAAAACTGAATAACGTTAAGAAGATCATGGGTCTCTGACCTTTCCTTTGCTTTCTTTCTCGAACAACTCTTCTTAGTAACGAAAAAGCCATCCCGTTGAAGGATGGCTTTTAGTATGCGGCGGAGGAAACTATTTAACGAAGTGAGATTTGTCCTTGAAGTTGTAGAAGGCATCAAGACCCGGGTAGATGGCCTCTTTGCCAAGTTCTTCTTCAATGCGCATGAGTTGGTTGTACTTGCAGATGCGGTCGGTGCGGCTCATCGAACCAGTCTTGATCTGGCCGGCATTGAGGGCCACGACAAGATCGGCAATCGTGGTATCTTCGGTTTCGCCAGAACGGTGGCTGACCACGCAAGTCCAGCCATTTCTCATGGCGGCTTCGCAGGTGTCGAGCGTTTCGGTTAAGGTACCGATTTGGTTAAGCTTGATGAGGACGGAGTTGCTGCAGTGCTCCTCGATGCCCTTCTTCACGAAGACCTTATTGGTCACGAAGAGGTCGTCGCCGACGAGTTGGACTTTGTCGCTGAGTCTCGCGGTGAGCTTTTTCCAGCCGGCCCAGTCATTCTCGCTGAGAGCGTCTTCGACGGTGATGAGCGGATATTTCTCAACGAAGTCAGCGATCATGTCGATCATCTGTTCGCTGGTCTTCTCGCCTTGTCCGCTTCTCTTGAGGACGTACTTGCCTTTTTCGGAATCATAGAATTCCGAGGCGGCGAGGTCCATACCGAGGCAAATATCTTTGCCCGGGACGTAACCGGCGGCCTTGATGGCTTCGACAAGAACCTGAAGCGGCTCTTCGTTGCTCTTTAAGCCATTCGGGGCGAAACCGCCCTCATCGCCGACGGCGGTGATGTCCTTGCGATCCTTGAAGATTTTCTTCAAAGCGGCAAAGGTCTCGGCGCCCATCTCAATGGCTTGGCTGAAGGTTTTCGCGCCAACCGGCATGATCATGTATTCTTGGAAATCGACCGAGGAATCGGCATGCTTGCCACCGTTGATGACGTTCATCATCGGGATCGGAAGTTTCTTGGCATTTGGGCCACCGATGTAACGATAAAGCGGCAAACCACTGTACTCAGCGGCGGCTTTGGCCACAGCGAGGGAAACGCCGAGCATGGCGTTGGCGCCAAGATTGCTCTTGGTTTCGGTGCCATCAAGCTCAATCATGGTTTCATCGATTTCGACTTGGTCACGGCAATCCATTCCGACAAGTTTCGGAGCGATTACTTCGTTAACGTTCTTAACGGCTTTCAGAACACCCTTGCCGCCGAAGACTTTCTTGTCTCCATCGCGTAATTCGAGGGCTTCTCTTTCGCCGGTCGAGGCTCCTGAAGGAACGGCGGCTCTTCCAAAGCATCCGCTTTCGGTTTTGACGTCCACTTCGATGGTGGGGTTTCCACGGGAGTCAATGATTTGGCGGGCACGGATTTCAGTGATGATTGGCATGTTTTTGTTTTCTCCTTTGTGATTCCAAACATGCTTACTAAGTAAGCACAAGCATTATATGACAAAGGATTCTTATTGCCCACAAAATACCGATTTGTCGAAAAGCAAAGGGAAAGGAAACACCAAACCAGATTGATACAAAGCAAAATTTCCAGGAATGGCCGAACTGGCTCCCTCGCTCTGCCCATTCGATTCGTTTTGGCGGTGTCTCCTGTTTTTGCTGAGCCTGGTGGGATAATATAATTCTCATATGAACAAGCGCCTCCACTATGTTCGGTTTTTTCTTCACAACGTACCCTCAACGATCTTTTGTGCTCTTGCCCACAAGTCCAAGCCGATAAAACGGTTCCGGGGGGAGAAGGGAATCACGACGGAGAAAAGCGGGTTGTTCCTTCGAGATAAAATCCTCTCGGGCGAGCCCTTTTGCGCCATCCGATTCGGGGGCAGCGAGATCGGTTGTTTGAACAATCACGAAAAGATACTTTTGGGTTTTAAAAAGACCTATAAAGAGAGCGTTCGGTGGGCCATGAAGGTCCGGGCCGGTTTTTACCCGACCGATGATAAGCACCTCGATGACTACTCAGAAAAATTTGAAAAGGAAGCGGGTTTTGCCGACATTTTAGCGATTTCTGGGCTTCATATGGAGGACTATTTCGCCGAGAAACTTACTCCTAATGCTAAGATTATCAGCAATTGGGCCATGGAACCTTTGCTGGGTCTCTGGACCCCGGCTTTAAAGGGGAAGAAGGTTCTCGTTGTGTCACCCTTTGCGAGCGAAATCCGCTCTCAGTACGGAAGGCGCGATAAACTCTTCCCGGCTAACCCACAAATCTTGCCAGAATTTGACCTAACTGTTATCGAAGCTCCTAAAACGTTGGGGGAGAACACCGCGTTGGCTTATCCTTCGTTTATGGAGGCCCTTGAAGCCACTGAAAAGGAAATTGCCAAAGTGCCTTTTGACATCGCTCTCATAGGGGCGGGCGCTTACGGTTCCCTTCTTTGCTTCTACTGTCGCAGCCTTGGCAAGTCCGCCATTCAAAGCGGCGGGGCTACGCAGACACTCTTTGGAATTCTCGGAAAACGATGGGAAAACCGGCCGCACGTGGCGAGATGGGTCAATGAATACTGGATTCGCCCCGAGAATAAACCCTTGGGTTATGAGAAAATAGACAATGGAGCGTATTGGTAATGGAAGACATCAAAGAAGCCAAAAGGACGAAAGAGGCTAACAAGATAATCGCCTATCTCATTTTGGTGTTGCTTTCGCTTGTGGCTTTCGGTTTCGGAGGCCCATCCTACATGAATGTCTATTTGATGTTCGGCTTCATCTTTGCCTTGGCCGTTTTCACTTTTTCCACTGAGAAAATCGACAAACAGAAAATCAAAGAGCTGTTTTTATTCGCCTTGCCTTTGATTGTCTTCGCTCTTTTCAGTTCCTTATCCAATTTTTGGTTCTCCTACGCAGGCAATTCTCTTTCCGGCGATTTGATTTCGTTTTTCGGGATTCTCAGTTTTTTCCTTCTCGGCTACGGCATTCACCGCTGCCGCGATATCAAACTCTCTTGGGTCCTTTACGCCATCCTTGGTGCCGTTGCTCTCCTCGTTTTGATCTCCACGATTTGCAGCCTCAGCCGTTATGGCTTCTTTTACCTTATAAAGTATTCCGGAAACACCTATTTCTACGATGGCGTTTATTACTCCATTGCCGATGAAATGGAATTGATCAGCGGTTTCAGCTCCCTTAAAGTCGCCTTGGATTATGGCAACGTCTATCCGTTCGTTCTATGCGCCTCGCTTCTCGGACTTCTCTTCATCAATCCGAAGAAGCAGCCTGCTCTCTTCTTCGTGATTCTCGCTGAAGGAGCCATCGGCTTGCTTTCCTTTATTCTTCTAGGCGACTTCCGGCCGTTGCTCTACCTAATTCCAGTTGCTCTCTTGGCTGGTCTCCTTCGTTTCGTCAAACTCAACCCCACGACCAAGAAAGTCAACACGATCATTGGCTGGTCTTCCCTCGCCGTTTTTTCTCTTTTACTACTCGTGGTGTTCGTGAACGGGATCGGTGGCAATTATTTCGCCAACATCCCGTTACTCAACAAAATCTTCAATAACTCCTTCTTGCTGAACAAGATTAACCAAATCATCAACCTAACAGCCATCGATTACGCTTCTAAATCCTTCGATTTGCTGTCCTTCTTATTTGGGGCCAGTAGCTCGGCCGTTACGGCCTGGAACGGAGTAAGCAATCCGGCCAACCTTCTTTCGATTAATCCCACGGTGATGGAGTTTATCGCCCTTTACGAGGGTGGCATCATTGCTTTCCTGGGTCTCTGCGTCTTTATGCTCTTCGTTATTTGGGGTCTTCGTTCCTTGATTGCCCAAAAGGGCCAGGTGAGCGGAGAAATGGCCGTTATTATCCTCTTTATGTTCGCTTGGGTGGTCTTTGTCTCTTTCAATAGCTCGGTCTTCCCCTTCATCCGCGAGGAGACAACCTATGTGTCTCCTTTCCGCCGAAACGGACTCTTCTATATCGTCCTCTTCTTCGCGGGCTGCTGCTTTAAGCCCTTCTGGAAGAAAGATCCCGTTCTCGCGGAGGGCCGACTCGGACCTGCCGTCAATGCCTTAAAGGAGGAACAACGCGATGAAATCAGCCTTTAAATCCAAACCTTTTTTGCTGCTCCCGCTAGCCGCGCTTTGTCTCACCGGCTGCGCCAACGACGTTTCGGAGGTGTTTGGCTCGTCGCCTTTTGATACTGACGATTTCATCGACAACTATTTCGTCGGTTATGACGATCTAGGCTCTAGCGTTACTTCGCGACAAGCCCAAGCTTTAACTTCTTCCGACATCTTCGCGGGTCTAAACGATTCCGGCTCCTATACCGGCTTTTCGACCGCCCGCGTCAAGTATCCCGGCATGTTTCTTGATTCACAAGGCCACAACCTCTATGTAAATCGGAACAATAACGACGCTTCGACCTACTTCGCCGATTGGAACGCGCAGGATCCCTCGGATGAGGAATACCTTGGCGTCTCCTTTGGGCGAACCCTCTGCCTTGGCACGACCGACGAGGCGTTCAAACATGGCGTCATGAGCAAACTCTACGATGGTCAGCTCCATTGTCTCGGAGCCTATTCGAAAGCTCGGGTCCAGCTGACTTCTGACGGTTACACCACGAGATTCCCAAAACAACTCGTTTCGGCCGATTATTTGGTCTTTTGCGCCCGGTGGGCCGATAACTCGGTGGGCCTCAATTCCAACGATAGCGTAGTTTCGGACATCACGGTTTCCTTCTTCAAAGAAAATGCCGGCTCGGTCGAAGCGCTCGACGTCACCATGAGTGCCGTTCCGTTTGAAAGAAACAACGGCGGCAGCAGCACGACCCTCTTCGGCCTCAAGTTCTCCGACGCCCTCTCATCGCTTGATCTAAGTGGTGTCATCGGGATGGGCCTTTCGTTTTCTAACGTCGTTGACCCCGTTTACACCTCTGAACAGGTCGTCTATACCAACGAAAGAAAAGACGGCGTCATCAATTCGGCCTTGATGCTTTACGAAGTGATGCTTCTCAATTCGACCTGGCGTTAAGCTATTTCTTTAAATATTTGGAGATGTCGAGCCAAGCACCTTGTTCGTAGTCGGCGTGGTCATCATCGAAAATCAATGTCCCCTTGGCTGGAGTAAATGTCATTTCTCCGAAGTAGATTTTTCCGTTTACGTTATAGAGATCCACTCTCACGAACGGGAAGGGTTTGGCTAGATCTTCGGCCATTTTTACCATTTGATCCCAATTATCCGGTTTTTGGATGGGCGTTTCTGAAGCGAGCCAGCCGTTAAACTGACTGCCTGGGAACGGGGTCCAGTTGGCGTAAAAGTTGGTATAACGAATTTTTTCACCGCGGCCAGTGACCACATAGAGGTTTTTGGCCACTCCGTTAAAGCAGTGGATCTTGTATTCGGTGGGGAGGTGCTCCGATGTGCCGATATATTCCTCCACGATAATTTGAGGTTTGATCGTTGAATAATGGAGCTCGAGCGTTTTCTTTCCGTAATCGGTCTTCAGCCATTTGGTGAACTTTTTCTCGGCCGCGACGAAATCGAATTGGCTTTTGTCTCTCACGATTAAATTGAAGCCTGACCCGTGCGTGCATTTGAGGACAAAAGAATTGGGCAAATTCGAAAAGTCGATATCGCAGAAATGGTCGTAGATGCCAAAAGAACGAATCAAGTGGTCTCCGTACCCGGTTTCTTTAACGTATTCGCGTGCCCCGGCGCGCCCCGCGGCCTTAATGACGAGCGGATCTTTCGGGTAAACGAACATCCGGAGGAACTGGAGTTTTTCCGTATAACGGACGGGGTTTTTGAGGTTCAAAGGGTGATGCGTAATATATTGGTATTGAAGTTTTACGTAGAGGGTCGGAGCGAAAAATTTGATGGCCGGTCGGAGCGGTTTCACCAAAGCGCGTTTGATTTTGTTTTCTTTCAGTCTGGGGTTCAGCATTTTGTTTGTCACAATTATATACGATGGTGGCGAAAAAACCTCCTGCTTGTGCAATAATCTTCTTATGCGAATTTTGGTTGTTTGCCAGTATTATTATCCCGAAAACGTTGTCATCTCTCCGATTTGCGAAGAATTGGTGCGCCGTGGTCATTCCGTTTTGGTCGTAACCGGGAAGCCCAACTACGGTTTTGGCAAAATTCTGCCTGGCTACGAAAAGATCACGGACGAAACCATCAATGGCGTGCGCGTCCACCGGTGCAACTTAGTCCCGCGGGGCGAGAGCAAAAAGTCCCTGATTGCCAATTACCTTTCCTTTAACCGCAATTCCAAAAAATTCATCCGTTCTCTCCAAGAGGATTTCGATTTCGTTTACTCGATGGAGATGAGTCCGGTCATCGCGGTTCAGTGCGCCAACATCTTCGCCAAACGCCATCACATTCCCCATCTTCTCCATTGCCTTGATCTCTGGCCCGAAAGCGTGGTGGCCACCGGGGCGTTCCCTAGGAATTCTCTCGCTTATTGGCTCTTGTTTTTTTGGTCGAAAAAGATCTATCGGGACGCCACCAGAATTCTGGTTTCCTCCCCTTCTTTCGAGCGATATTTCATCGAAATCCTGAAACTCAACAAGGACATTTCTTTTATTCCCCAGCCACCCCTCATTCCCGCCAGCAATTCTTTGCCCATCGTTTACCCCACGGCCTACAACTTTGTGTACGCCGGGAACGTCGGCCGTCTTCAACTGATCGAGAACTTCGTTTTAGCTTGCGAAAGCTTTAAAAACCGCAAAGATTTTTCCTTCCATATCATCGGCAACGGAACCAAGGCTTTGGCCGTCAAAGAACTGATCAAGGAACGTAATCTGGAAGGTGTGGTTCACTACCACCCCATGATGACCCCCGCTCAAGTGAGTTCTTATCTTGCGAGCGCGACCGCTTTGGTGGTTCCTTTGGCCAATATTAACTCGCCGGTTTCGCGCACCATCCCGAACAAACTTATTTCCAGCCTTTATTACGGAAGACCGATCCTTGGATGCCTCCAAGGAGATGGCTCGATCGTACTTAAAAGAGCCGGCGGCGCGGTTTTTGCTGATGAGGATCCGAACGACATTGCGAAGGCTTTTGCCGAGATAATGGCCATGCCGAAGGAAAAACTCAACCGCCTTGGCATGAATAATAAGAAGTATTTCGAGGCGAATTTCCGCTTTGGCAAAGTAATCGATCAATTAGAGCAGGAATTTAAGTCCGTTATCAAACGCTGACACTTTTCGGCAGTGGCTTCCTTGCCATGGCTAGCCAGGATTTTTTCTCGAGCATGGTTCGGGGTGAGATTCACGAAATTTCCGTTCTTGTCGAGGTGCTCCAGCATGAAGAGTTCAAGCGCTTTGGCACCCGAGTTGTTGACCCAGTTGATGTCGTTAGGATATTCATCCAAAAAATACGGGCTTGGGGTGCTTAAGATCGGAGAAGTGGTTGATAGGTATTCGAACATTTTGGAAGGGACCGATTCGAGGTCGATTTTGGGGTTATTCCTTCTCGGGTTAACCAACAGGCTGGCCCCTTCTTCAAGGGCGGCGTTATCTAAGGCGGAAACCTGACCCAAAAAATGGATGCGGGGATTGGCTTTGGAGACGAAGATGATCTCTTGGCTGACGGGGCCATGTCCCGAAATGAAGAGATCGTAATCCGGCTTGGCCCTGATGAAGGCTTTGAGCAGATCTGTGACTCCATAACGTTCATATAGAGCTCCGCCGAAATAGATGTAACGGCCTTTTGGCGTTTCATCCTTTTTTCCTTCGGAGGTCGCGATGCCGAGAATGATGGCATGAGGCTTGTCGATCAGGTGGTAAACGAGGACGAGAGACTTCGTCAAGGCGATGGAACCATCGACGCAGCGAGAATAACGGAAGACGCCCCAAGCATAAAGGGAACTCGTGATGGAAAGGTTGCAGGGATTGTCAGTAAGAACAGCAATCCTTTTGAGCCCGCGCTTTCTGGCAAGGATTTGGGCTGCTCTCCCGAGGGAGATGTTGAGGGGATCGAAGACAATGATGGGCTCTTCGTCAGGGAAAAGTTGGCTGGCCTCTTTAGCCAAGGCTTTGGAACGAGAGAAAACTGAATGGAACAAGCCATTTGGGGAGGCCACATAGTGATAATGGCTGCCGCTATGGAGGTTGCTGGCGGTTTTCGACGGCACGAGAGAAACCATCTCTACCTCATTCTGGAGATTCAGGGTCTCAATCAACCTTCGGTGAAAATTCTGGCTGGCTGGATTGGGTAGGGCAGATGTCCCCTTGGCGAAGGCTTCGAAATCGTTCTTTTCGAGAGAAGTGGTCAGGTAGATGATCTTCATTTTCCCAAAACCTCCTGGAAAATCAGCAGATGCCGCTCAACCATTTTTTCTATCGTGTTTTCTTTTGCCGTTTCAAGAGCCCCAACCCGGAGAGCCTCATTCGTGGGGGTTTTCAGGGCGGAGAGAATCGATTCTGGGCGATCCAAAGAGACGAGATGGCCATTCTTTCCATTGGCGATTAGGTTCAAGGAGCTGTTGGCGTTTTGGCTGGCGATAACCGGCGTCCCTTGCGATAGGGATTCATTGACCACGTGGCCATAAATGTCTTCCTTGGTCAGGAAAATCGAGCAATCTGCCAAACGGAAGGTGTTTAGAATCTTCTCGTGGGGCTCGTAGTCCTTGATGAAAACGTTGGTAAGGCCGTTGTCGCGGATGAACTCTTGGTAATCCGCTTTCTCCGCTCCGTTCCCAATCAAGAGCAGCGTATTGTCTTTTGGCATCTGCTTCCAAAGCGATAAGAGAGTGAAGTTGTTCTTTCGGGGGATAAACTGCCCTACCGAAACGAAGACTCTGGTGCCCTCGATTCCCTCTTCCTGTCTCAGTTTCATTTGTTCTTCGTGGCTGATGGGATGGGCCAAGACCTCGGAGGCAAAGACGGTGCTGTAGGGATAAAGGCCGATAAGTTTCTCGTCCGCTCCATAGAAACGAAGATAGTTGGCTGAATTGGGATCTGGGGCCAAATACTTGGCGGCTCCGGAGATGAACTTTCTTTTGAGACCGCGCCGGAGATTGCTTTCCTTGTCGCGAATAATTCCGCCATTGATGGCGAAGATATAAGGTATTTTTTTCTGGTGAAGGAAGACAATAGTCTTCATTTCGGTCAAGGTGCTATAACCATTCATCACGATCAGGTCGTACTTTTTGGTTCCGATTTCCGAAACGACCGCGTTCGTGAAGTTGTTGTAGGCTCCCAAGGGGACCGCATTAAGAACCCGACAAGCGAAATTGGCGGCTTTGGCATAATAAAACTCGGCGTTGCGATCGGATTCGTTGGGACGCTCGAAAAGAACCGTCAAATCGCATTTTTGGCCGAGTTGATTGAAAAAATCTATCTTGTATGGCGCCGGATGGTTAAAGACCCAAAGGACTTTCATCGTTGCATTAGTATAACTTCCTCTCCATTTCTTTTCGACATACGAAGTATAATTTTTTTATGCTCAGTGACTGGAAAGAACTTTTTGAAGCCATCAAAAACAAAGAATACGCCAAAACGCTGAAGGCCTTTTTGGACGAAGAATACCAAAAAGAAACCATCTATCCTCCCCGGGATATGGTTTACCAGGCTTTCAAGTTGACTAAACCTAGTGATTTGAAGGTCGTCATCATCGGTCAGGACCCCTACCATAATTCAGGTCAGGCAATGGGTTTGTCCTTTTCCGTCCCCCGTGGCATTGAACCCCCTCCTTCTTTAATCAATATCTACAAAGAGATCGAGAACGATGTAGGACTCAAAATGGCGTTTTCTAACGGCGATTTGACCCCTTGGGCGCAGCAAGGCGTGCTTCTTCTTAATGCCTATTTAACCGTGCGGGCCGGGAAACCTCTTTCCCATCGGCGAGCGGAATACGACGCTTTCATTAACGACGTCATGGTCTATCTCGATCATCTGGATCAGCCGCTTGTCTTCATGCTTTGGGGCGGCTTCGCCAAGCAATACATCCCCATGGTCACCAATCCGAAGCACATTGTTCTTAAAGCGGTGCACCCCTCTCCCATGGCTGCCAATCAAGGTGGGTGGTTCGGTCAGCATCTTTTTAGCCAATGTAACTCTTACCTATCCGAAAACGGAATTAAATCGATTGACTGGAAGATTCAGTAGGCTAAACTTGTTTTATCCGGGGCTCACCATCTAGTGGGCTGAGAGGAACCGTGTTCCGGTTCGACGGCACCTGATCCAGGTAATGCTGGCGGAGGTACGTATTTTAGGTACCTCCCGGAAAAAAACGGAGGTATTTTTTATGGAAGAGACGGGAAAAGCGAAACGAGTCGCCTCGTGGGTTAGAGAGCATTTGTGGCTCTTAGCCGTCATCGCCGGTTGTTTGGTTTTCTTCTCATTTTGTGGCCCTTTCGTGTTCAGCAAACCCCTGACCTTCGTCGGTTGGGTTCCGGCTGGTAGTCCTGGCGATTATGGAGTCGCCGAGTTTGCGGTCTCCGGACCATTGAGTCCCGTTTGGGCTTCTGGGCTTCTAAACCCAGTCGTGTGGCCCGTTTGGTTGGAGTTTGGCCTTATCGCCACTGGGACGGTTTTAGCCGCCTTTGGCGTCAAAAATAAGTACTTCTCCTTCTTCGCCATGTTCCTCTTCCTCGTGGCGGGCATTTTGTTCCTTACCAACGCTTCGTTCTACGACTTCGCGGAAAGCGCCCAATACGTTCCTTCCGGCCTAGCTGATGCTGGTGATGGCCAATCCGATGTTCTGGATTGCTATCTTCCGGCGTTTTCTTCGCTTGCCAAGACTAAGTTGGCCTTTGGCTCCGTCTACGGGGCCTTTATGTCCTTTGCCGCCTCTTTCCTAGCGTTTGACGCGGCCAACACCAAAGAAACCTATTCCATCCGCGACATGACCGAAATCGGAATTCTCGTGGCCGCGGCGATTGGGCTTCACTACATCAAAATCCCCATCGGAGTCACGGGTGGATCCATCAATTTGGCCCCGATTCCGCTTTTCCTCATCTCCCTTCGGCACGGCGGAATCAAAGGTTTCTTCGCTTCCGGTATTATCTATGGTCTCATCGCCTGCGCGATCGGCCAGGAGGGCCTAGTTACCTATCCTTTAGATTATTTGATCGGTTTCGGCTCCTTCGGGATTTTGGGCTTTTTTGGCCGCTGGATTTTCGTCCGTGGGGGCAAGGAGTGGTCGCCTCTTGGCTTCGTCTTCATTCTTATCGGTGTGGCCCTCTCCACCCTGGTTCGCTTTATGGGTTCGACCGCTTCTTCGATGATCAATTACGGCCTCTCCTTCACGGCCGCCCTCATTTACAACGAAATCTACATTCCGGTCACCGCGGCGGTCGCTCTCATAGCCATGGAAGCTTTGTATATTCCTTTAGCTAAACTCAACAAGCATTTTCCGGTTGCCCAGCGGGGTTAAGTTAGTTTTTAAGTTCGCTTCGGTTCGTGTTATAGTGCTTTAGCACGAGGTATAACCCATGAGCGAAGAAAAGAAAGACGTTGTTGTTTCGACCGAACCTGTTAAAGAAGACAGCGATTTCGCTGACGAAGAGAAACCCCTTCCGCTTCCGGAAGCCCCCAAAGCCGAAGAAGTGAAATCGGTCGAAGAAAAACCTGCCCAGCCGGAGGTCAATCTCCATAAGGATCCGGAACCCAAAGAAGTCAAACCTGTTGTGGCTGAAGAGAAGCCCAGCGGAAACCCCGAAATTACTGGCAAAAAAGCCGGCAAACCGGCTCCCGTCAAATACGAATATGAAAGCGAAAACCTTGCCGCCATCGAGAATGATCGGAAGGTTTTCTATGGCCAGTACAAGAAGAGCAATTACTGGAAATACGGCGTGTCCGCCATTTGCATTGCCGTCATTATCCTAGGCTACATCCTGCCATTACAGATCCCCGCTTGGACTGCCTACCAAATGCCGATTACCCTTTCGGTGCTTGTTGTCGGCGTTCTCGTCTTAGGGATTTTCAGCTACTTCTCTCGCAAAAAGATCGAAGTGAAGATGAAGGATTACTTCAAGCGCTTCTACGAGAACACCAACGCCTACGTCTTCTCCGATCCGGATATCAAGAACGTCACCGGCTCTGTCGAGAATAAGCTAGCGGCCGAGTCTTTCAATGCCGCGGGTCTGTACAAAGACATCGCTCAGGTCGGCAGCCGCGCCTCTTTCCAATTCGAATACAAAGACCTGAATTGCTCCATTGCCGATGCCGCTGGCCAAACCAAAGGCGCCAAAGGCACTCTTCAGACCGTTTATGTTGGCAAGTTCATCCAGTGCCCCACCACCTACAAAGGCGGAACCTGTATCGTTTACCTTAAGGGCAACAATCGCGCCCTTCCGCCGACGTCCTTAAAGGATTTTAACCTCATCGAAGATCATAAAGACATGATCGTCTATGGTGAGGAAGGAGCCAAACGGGCGCTCACGAAGAAAGTCCGTGATGCCATCGCGCAATTCCGGACCAACGATATTCTCTGCGATGCGGCGATTTCCATCAAAGATGGCCACGCCTTTATCGCTCTTGGCTACGAAGACACCTTGATGGTGCTTCCGATGGACAAGCCCTTCAATCCGAACCCCACCACCGAGTTCAAAAACGACTTCAAGAAGGTTTTGGACCTTATAACCGTTCTAAACTTCAAAGAGCACGAATAGATCTTCGTCTCTAAATGGCGGTCACAAGCCGCCATTTTTTAATGCCAAATGTAAAAGATAGTTTCCTCTCGTTTCCCCTTTGGAGGACAATAAAGAGTAAAAATGTCTGTCAGTGAGTTTTTTACATTAATGAACGGTCATCCCTGGGCCTATTTCCCAGTGATTGTGTGTTTCGCCGTCGTTTTTGTGAATGGATGGACCGACGGACCAAATTCTATCGCTACACTCGTTATGACCCGAAGCATGCGCCCCGGGAGAGCGGTGATTATGTCGGCCATTCTCAATTTTGTCGGCGTCGTGGTCGTTGGGCTCGTCGCGGCTTACTCGACCGTTTTTTCTAACGTCGTTCAAACGATCTCGGATATCGTCTCTTTCAACCCTTTGACCGAGGCCGACCTTACGGATTCCTTTATTGCCCTTGGAGTGGGCTTATTTGCCGTCGTTTTCTTTAGCAGCGTCTCGACAAAGCTCAACATGCCGTCGAGCGAATCTAACGAACTGGTGGGTGGCCTTACTGGGGCCGCTTTTGCGTTGACCTGTCTCCCCTCAAGCTCGTTATTTGGGGTTATTTGCGTTTCCGGATCCGTTTGGATTACCGTTGTGGCCGGTTTTGTTGGCTCACTCGTTTTGGGCTTTGTCCTTGGTTTGGTCATCACAAAAGCTATCGAGCTCCTTTGCGCCAAAATGACCCGAGGGGCCACCACGAGGTTTTTCACGAGAGCCCAGATTGTCTCCGCGGGGCTGATGAGTTTCGTCCATGGCTTGCAAGATGGCTCGAAATTCCTCGGCATTTTCGTCATTGTCGCAATGATGCTTGGAAAGTACTCAGGGATGTCTTTGTCGGTGTCCACGCTTCTAGCGGAATGGTGGGTTTTCCTCCCCGTAGCCGTTCTCTTGTTCGCCGGTTCCTGCATGGGCGGGTTCAACATCATCAAAACGTTAGGTCACGACATGGCGACTCTTCAGAAGTATCAAGCCTTCGCCACTGACATTGCCGCGTTTATTGGGCTTCTCCTCGCGACCTTCCTTGGCGTTCCCGTTTCGACGGGGAGCGTCAAGACCACGGCCATCATGGGCGGAGGCGCCACTCGAAGCTTGAAGAAAGTTCATTGGGACGTGGCGGGGAAGATGGTCGGACTTTGGGTCTTGGTGTTTCCTTTGACGGCGATTATCGGTTTTGTGTTAACAATCGCTCTAGCAGCGATATTCTAAAGGAGAAAGAACCATGAAAAAGAAGAGTAAAACGAATTACTACTACGAAAGTTTCCCCATCCTATGCCACTTTTCGGTCATTTGCGCAGAAAAGATCCTCGCTTTCATGAAGAACTTCACGGTGGATAGTCTCGAGGCCAACATGAACGAAATCCATGAATTGGAACATCAGGCAGACGACATGAAACATGAGGTCGAGAGACGTCTGCTTACCGAGTTCATCACCCCAATCGACCGGGAAGACGTTTTTGAGCTCTTACGCATGATCGATGACATCACCGATGCGGTGGAAGAAATCTCCCTCAAGCTCTACATCTACAACTACACCGCGCTTCCAGTCGATACCATTCCCTTTATGGAATCCACCTTGATCTGCATCAAGAAGACTGAAGAAGTCTTGGCGGGATTCCCGGATTTCCTCGATCAAAGCGTCATCGTGCCCCTCATTAACGAGGTGGTGAGGATGGAAGAGAACGGAGACGACGAATACATCAAAGATATGAGGCAACTCTATCTGACCGAGAAGGATGGCTTCTCCCGCCATAAAGCCGAAGCCATGTATAGCATGCTCGAAGAGACGAGCGATCGTTGCCGCGAAGTCTGCAAACTCGTCAGGTCGATTATTTATAAGAACGTGTAGTCCCGTTTTTGGGCAAACATACTCCAATTACGATCTTTTCCTTATGCCAGTTGACGAAATAACCTTCTTTCCCATTTAGTTAGAAGAAAATAAAAATGATAAAAAGATAAACGACAGGCGGTTATAATATGGACGAAAGACCGTTGACGGATAACGGTTTCCGGTAAACCATGGACGAGACTAAAGAAACCAGGAGATTCTTTAAGTGGATAGTTGTGCAGGCGTATAAGCATGACGGGCTTTTGCATCGCCAATGGAGCCCGGCCTATCTTGTGGAAGAAACCCCTTCTTATTGGGTCCTGGCCAGTCGCGCCAGCTTGGTTACGGAAAACGATGGCCGTCGATGGATGACGAAAGAACATGCCGTTTTTGTCTTATTCAAAAAGAGCTGGCTCAACGTCATTTGCATGATGAAAGAGAACGGTCTTGTCTATTACGCGAACATCGCGAGCCCGACCATTTTGGATAAAGGAATTCTCAAATATATTGATTACGATTTAGACGTCAAATTGTTTCCTGATGAAACGATGAAAGATCTCGACGAACAAGAATTTGAACGACACATTTTGACCTACGGTTACTCGTCCGACCTCTCTGACGCAATTAAGAAAAGCTTCCGCGAAACGAAGGCCATGATGGAGCAGAAAACATTCCCTTTTAATGCCGAAAGCGTAAATAGACTATTTACAAAATTTATTAACGAGAATCAACCATTCAAACCAAATTCGAATCAATGATAGAGTTTACCGCGATTTCCGCTTCGTCCATTCCGGGCACTATTCTCTTCTTATATTTGGGATTATAGAGGCAATCTCCGATCACATAAATCCGTTTGGTGACTGACATCTTTTCATCGGCCATAATTCCGAAGCCGGAAGGGGTTAAAGGAAGGCCAAAGGTGGCCGGGCTCGGAATATTTCCAAAATTGACGAAGACATAATCGCAAGGAAGCGTAACCAAAGAGGCATCCGTGGCGTTTCTGATAATGATTTCTCGGCAAAACCCACCTTCTTCGGTGATTTTTTCGGGAACGAAAGGCAGATACAGATTTAGCTTGCTGTTCTTAATCGTGTCCGCATTTCCTCGGAATTCCGTGCGACGATGAACGAGGGAAACGAAGGGTGAGATTTCGGAGAGCTGTTTGGCCCAATCCAGAGCGCTATCCCCTCCCCCGAAAATCACTATCCGTTTATCCCTAAGCTTCTGCATATCCTTCAAGGCATAAAGAATATTGGTACATTTGTCTTCATTCTCGAGCCCGAGGGGCCGGGGCTTATGAAAGCCGAGTCCAGTGGCAACAATAATAAAATTACTGGAGTAACTTCCTATCTTTGTTTCAACCAACACACCATTGGACGTTTCTTTGATTCCGGTCACTTCGCAATTCAGGATGACGTTCTTCTGATCGATCCCATGAACGAGAGCATCCACAACCTTCTGGGCCGGCATTGGCGGATACAAAGGGACATCACTGATTTCCTTCTCCGGATAGAGGCTGGAAGGCTGACCACCCAAGATTGTTTCGGCTTCCAAAAGGCGGTAGGGGATCTTTTTAGTTTCCAATAGATTCGCAGCGTAAAGACCGACGGGCCCCCCGCCAATGACGATGACCTTAATTGGTTCCATAGAAGTATGTTAGCATACTTCAAGGTGCTATAATTTGTCGCATCTCAATTTGGAAGGCTTTTTATGAAATACTCATTCGTCTCAAAAAGCAAAGAAGAAACAAGAAAACTTGGGGCCTTCCTGGCTCCGAAATTCATCCCAGGAGACGTCGTCCTTCTTAAAGGCGACCTTGGAGCCGGAAAGACGACCCTGACCGGCGGCGTGGCGGAAGCTCTTAAGGTTCAGGACGACGTTATTTCCCCGACCTTCAACATCATGAAGTGTTATTTCAAAGGCACGCTTCCTTTGTATCACATTGATGCCTACCGCCTGGAACATCAGAACATCGAGTTGGGCCTTGATGAATTCATCGAGGGCAATGGCGTTTGCTTTATTGAATGGCCGCAGTACATTCAGCCTTTGCTTCCTGACGAGACATTGTCCATCACCTTAAAGAACATCGGCGGGGACGACCGCGAGATCACCTTGGAATCCAATTCCAAGCATTACGACGACATGGTTAAACAAGTAAAAGGGGCTTTCTAGATATGTATTCATTACTTCTCGATTCGTCCAACAAGAGCCTTTCGGTCGGGCTTGGTTCTGACCACGTTTTGTTTGATCACATCAGTTACGATGCTTGGCAAAAGCAAAGCGAGCTTTTGGTCGATGAGATTGGCAAGATGCTCAAAAAGAACCATCTCGATCGGAAAGATATTGGTGAAGTCATCGTTTCGAAAGGCCCCGGCAGCTATACCGGTGTTCGCATCGCCATGTCCGTGGCTAAGACGATCGCCTTTGCTTTAGAGATTCCCCTCTTTCTCGTCTCGTCTCTTGAAGTGATGAAGGTTTCCGATAAGCCGACAATTTGCCTCATGAACGCCCGCAGCAAACGCAGCTACATTGGGGTTTACGAGGGTGAAAAATGTCTTTTGGCCGACACAATTCTTGAGAACGATGACGTTTTAGACTACATCAAGGCCAACCCTTCATTCGTCCTTTCGGGCGAATTGACCCAACTCGGTTTAGCGGATCAACCGACTGACGTCTTGGTCAATCTGTTACACGGCGATACCGAGAAAAACCTCTGCCGCGAGCCCTTAGCCGCCAAACCAGTGTATTTGAAGGATTCCTATCCCGTATGAGCGTCGACTTCAAAATCAGGAAAATGGCGAACGACGACGTCCAGGCGATAACTAATTTGGAAGCAGTTAGTTTCTTCCATCCTTGGCCTGAAAAGGAAATCCGTTACGAACTGCATGACAACCCCATCGCTCAGACTCTCGTGGCTGAAAATGCCGAAGGTCTCATCCTCGGATATCTGGACTTCATGATCACTTTTGATAGCGCCACGATCAATCGCCTTGCGGTCGTTCCCGCTTTGCGGAAACAGGGAATCGCCCAAGCTCTCCTAGATGAGATGGTCCGGATTTGCCAAAAGCAGGAAACCCCAGTTGAGTGGATTACCTTGGAAGTGCGTAGCAGCAACGAAGCGGCGAAGAAACTCTATTCGAAAAACGGCTGGTCCGTTATTACGGTGAAAAAAGGTTACTACGATGACGGCGAAGACGCCATTTACATGGTAAGGAGCATTATCCAATGACAAGAATCTTAGCAATTGAATCAAGTTGCGATGAAACGGCTGTGGCCGTCACCGAAGATGGCAAGCTTTTAGCCAATGTCGTCTCCTCCCAGGTTGCTGTGCACGTCAAATACGGCGGCGTCATGCCCGAGATCGCTTCCCGTCTTCATACCGAGAACATCACCGTTTGCCTCAAAGAAGCTTTGGAGCAAAGCCATTTGCGATTTGAGGACATGGATGCTTTCGCCGTCACGAGAGGCCCCGGCCTCATTGGGTGTCTTCATGTGGGTTTGCAGGCGGCCAAAACTTTGGCCATGCTCTACGACAAGCCATTAATTCCAGTTCACCATTTGGCCGGCCACATTTACGCCAACGAGTATGTGGGGCAATTCAAGTTCCCGCTTCTCTGCGTCGTTGTGAGCGGTGGCAACACTGAACTTGTCGTCATGAAAAAAGATCTCGATTTTGAGATCGTGGGCGAGACAAAAGATGATGCGGTTGGCGAGTGCTACGACAAGGTCGCCCGTGTCCTTGGTTTACCCTATCCTGGCGGCCTCCCGATCGACCAACATTCTAAGCTAGGGAAACACGTCTACGACTTACCCGAACCCATGGTCGGAAAAGGGACTTTGGATTTCTCTTACAGCGGGTTAAAAACCTCGGTTATCAACCTCGTGAACTCCCTTCAGATGAAGGGCGAGAAAGTCAGCGTTGATGATATGGCAAAATCCTTTCAAGACGTTGCCATTGGTATGATTCTTGAGAAGGCTACTTTGGCCGCCAGAAAATATGAAGTAAAGCAAGTGGTCCTTGCTGGCGGAGTCTCCGCCAACTCCTATCTCCGCGAGCAAATGAAGGGTCGTCTTGAGGGAACCGGCATTGACTTGATTATCCCTCCGCTGTGGTGCACGACCGACAACGCCGCCATGATTGCAAAAGTGGCCGAACACCTCTATCGTGAGAAAGTTTTTGCTCCTCTCACTCTTGGCGTTGACCCCAACTGGCGCATCAGCGATTTCCGTGATTTTAAGTGAGTTCTGCCGAGAAAAACGATGCAAAACGGCCAGATTATCTCTGGCCGTTTTTATTTTTGGGGAGGCTCTCAGGCAGCCGGATTGAATTCTATGGACGTGTAGTAAGCCGCGCGGCCGTTTGAGCCAACGTCCCCTGACGAATCACCGTCATTGGCCACCGTGACGTAACTTACCCCTTCAGGAAAAGTGAAGATTTGGGTTATCTGTTTGTAACCGGCCGAAGAGAGGCTTTGTTCCATCTGTCCGCCCTCGCCTTTTTCCGTAAGTGGGTGAGCATCGCCGCCACCATAAACGCTCTCCACAGGATAAGCCGTGTTATAGGTACTGGTTTTGTCGAGGAAGGTGATTTTCACGCACTTGATATTGAAGGCGGTGGTGTTATAGATTGCGCCCGTCAGAGCCCTAGCTTGTATGACGTTCATCGCTGTCGTAGTTTTGTCACTGGAATCGAGCGGTTGTTGGTTGCCGGCCATGATGTTTTCTAGAGCGAAAACAATGCCACAAGAAGTGATGGTTTTCCCAACCGGATAAGTGTTGTTTTCTTTGGCCGGAGCATCGGAGGAAGTGAGAACGATATTTTGGCTGGTTGGATTACTTGAGGAAGATGACTCTACCGGCAAAGAGGAGACACTCGAAGAGGCGATGTCACTCGAAGAGACAACGTCGCTCGACGAAACAAGGTTACTCGAAGAATCGGCGCTGCTAGACTCGACAACCGAAGTCAATGATTCAGAACTTAGGCTCGTTTCTGATGTGCCGTTAACGCAAGCGGTAAGCATCACTAACGAAACGAGAATTAACGGAAAAGCGCGTTTGTTCATTGTTGAACCCCCAGCCCCTCACCATACTCAAACAGAAGGCCCTTGTCGAGACGAATCGTCCCATTTCTCAAATCCTTTCAAGGATTTAGGGACAACTTATGTCCGCCTGGTTTATACTAACCTCGCTTAGATTGAGGATTGCACAATGCAAGTAAAAGCCAAAAGTATTCGTTCGCTCTACGAGGATTATTCCTCAAAGCGAGAACTTCCTACCAAAGAAGAGATCGTGGTCGAGGGTTGGGTCAAAACCAATCGCAACAGCGGAAAGATCGGTTTCATCGAGCTTCATGATGGGACCTGTTTTAAGAACTTGCAGCTCGTCTATACTTCGGATTTGGCGGCTTTTGACGGCATCACCCATTTCAATCTCGGCGCGGCCATTGAGGTCAAAGGTCTTCTTGTCCTGACCCCCGAAATGAAACAACCGTTTGAGCTTCAGGTCAAAGAGGTCAAACTCCTTGGCGACGTCAGCGAAGACTATCCGTTACAAAAGAAAAAGGTTTCTTTTGAATTTCTTCGCGACGAAGCCTATCTTCGTCCGAGAACCAATACGTTCGACGCCCTTTACCGCGTCCGTTCCGTCCTCGCCATGGGCGTTCACACCTATTTCCAGGATCACAACTTCGTCTACGTCCATACACCTGAGATTACCGCCAACGACGCTGAAGGTGCTGGGTCGGTTTTCACCGTGACTACCGATGCCAAAGATCCCATCAACGACTTCTATGGCCGCCGCGCCTCTTTAACCGTGTCTGGCCAGCTCCATGTTGAGGCTTTTGCCTTGGCCTTTAAGGATGTCTACACCTTTGGTCCGACCTTCCGCGCCGAAAAGAGCAACACTCCTCGCCACGCTTCGGAGTTTTGGATGATCGAACCCGAACTGGCGTTTGCCGATCTCGATGACGATATGGCCTGCATCGAAGAATCGATAAAGTTCTGCATTCGTTGGGTTCTTGATCGCTGCCCGGACGAAATGGCTTTCTTTGACAAATGGGTGGCCCCCGGAACGATGGCCAAGCTGAACGATGTCTTGTCCAAGCCTTTCCGGAAGATGGAATACACCGAAGGCATCCGCTTGCTTCAGGAAGCCGTTAAGGAAGGCCACAAGTTCGACAATGACAAGATTGAGTGGGGCATGGACCTTCAGAGCGAACATGAGCGTTATTTAACGGAACAAATCGTTAAGGGACCGATGTTCCTCATCAACTATCCGAAAGAGATCAAGTCTTTCTATATGCGCGAGAACGAAGACGGGAAAACCGTCGCCGCTTGCGACCTCTTGGTTCCAGGCGAAGGCGAAATCGTCGGCGGCTCTCAACGTGAGGAACGTTACGAAATCCTTAAGGCCAAAATGGAAAAAGCCGGCAACGTTAAAGGCTTGGAGTGGTATCTGAATCTCCGGAAATTCGGCGGTTGCATCCACAGTGGTTTTGGCATCGGCTTTGACCGCTTGCTAATGTACATTACCGGTGTCGCAAACATTCGCGATACTGAGCCTTATCCGAGAACCTCAAGTACGCTAAAATATTAATATGCCTGACAGCAAGAAAGAACTAACACCAGAAGAGCAAAAAGCCCTCTCGCGAAAGAGGATCTTCTTCGCTGTCGTTTTCATTGATATTGTTGTCGCGATTTTGGTCATTTGGGCCATTGCTGAGCTGTTCATCGGCAAATGATTGAACCTCTTTCCAAAGAGATCTCTTTTGTGGTGGGCGACGACGCTTTTATATGCCCAAATCTCTATGTCGTCAAAGGCTCAGCCGCTTCTTTGCTTATCGACACGACAAATCAACTGGATAATCTTCGGGATGGACTCATAGAAGCCGGGGCTTATGCAAAGATTTCTCGGCAAATCTATGTTGTTTTGACCCATTTTCACGATGATCACATCGCTTTAGTGAAGAGCCTTCCTGCGTCGGCCATCATCATTTGTAGCAAGAACACTTCTCGCTATTTGCCACCCTCCTTGCCTAACGAAATCCGTCTCGTCACCGGTGACATGAAAATCGACCTTGGGGGACTTGTCGTTTCGGTGCTTCCGGTCCCTTCTCTTCATAGCAAAGGATCCCTTGATGTTTTGGTGGGGGATTTTCTCTTCACCGGCGACTCTTTATCACCTCGTTCTCGAGGCGAGAAAATCTACTACAACCATGAGATTGCTGTCGAAATGGAAAAGCGTTACGAATCGATTCCGTTTTCTCTTGCCGTTCAATCCCATCCCTCCGCCTCAAGAATCGAAAAGAAAAAGCTTCTGGTTTATCTCCACAATCTTGTCATCACTGGCCCTCAAGACTAAATGTTTTGAGGCTATCAAAAATTATTTTTTGGGTTGATCGTTCGGGGTTGGCTCTTTCACCGGCGTTTCGGTGGGGTTGAGCGGTCGACCATAGGGATCGGTTCCGAGATGGTCGTAGTACTTGTAGTTCTTGAGCGAAACGTCAAAGACATCGCGGCAAATGCGGTGGAGATAGAGCAAACGGCTGAGGAAGCCCTGGATCACAATTAAGTAATAGGTGACAGATATGATGACGAGAGGGCAAAGAACATAGGAAGGCCAGAATTCGGCTTTCGGAGAAGGAGCGATAACCGGCGGCCAATCGACCAAGACATTCTTAAAGCCCCAGAAATCGGAATAAGTGGCGTTCTTGAAATCGAAGGTGAAGAGCAGAGTTCCGAATTCGCCAAAGTAATTACGGCCCCACTCATCGGTTAACCCGGCGTAGATGAGGTAGAACATCAAAGCGACAAAACCGATGAGAAGCGGAGCCACCGCCTCTTTGACGAGAATCCGGTTGTTCTTCTTGTTGGCCAGCTTCTTAAAGTGAACGGGATCCGAAATAACTTTGTAGCGGACGGGCTCGCCCATCTGCTGGTCGATAACGCTGGCTTGGAGTTGGCAGACCTTGCGGATGGCCATTCCTAGCAGTCCCATGACGAGAAAAACGACTAACAAAACGATCAAGAGAATGACGAGCATTCTGGTGTCGTTCTCACTCATGGTTACGTTCAAAAGTGATCTCATCGTTCATCCTTTCCGTCATCCATCTTCGAAAGATCGATGATGGCAACCCTTTTGGTCTCATGCTTGGGGTCGCTAGGAATAAGAGGTCTCTCTTCTCCCACCTCATCGACGTGGTGAATAGGGATGCCAGGAGTTTGTTGGATTGTCATATCGATGGGGGTTTGATTCCGACTGGGCATTGGATTAGGGCTCGGGGTGAAAAAACCGGTCGTGTCGATGGGAGTGGCGTTAGGGAACTGACCCGGGTTCGACAGCTGGGGAGCGCCGTCAGACTTTCCTGTGTAGTAGTTTTGCTGGACGTACACCGTGGAGGGTCCAGCGGGAGTAGAAGGCGGGACCGGAGTGGGCAGACCGTTGGGGTGAGCCAACAGTTCGATCTGAGCGGTTCTGATTTCGAGGACTTTCTCGTCTTCCTCGAAGGGTTGAAAAAAGGATTTGCCACTGAAAAAGCGAATGGCTCCCTTGATAAAGAGGACGACATCAACGCCGAAGCCATAAAGGCCATAAATAATAAGAACCACCAGCTCAAGGGGCAGCAAAAGAAAATAGAGAAGGCCAAACGCAAAGTTTTTGAGGAACTTACCCATGATTGGATTCGGTTACCAATTTGGTAACCCTAAATAATAGTCTTACTATCAGACACGGAATAGCAAAACAAATCGTCACAATCCCTAAGAGAATCATTCCAGCGTATGGGGGCATAATATCGTAGAAACACACGAAAACGATCCAACCACCGACCCCCATTCCGGCCAAGAAAACGTACGTCCACCAAGGGAGTCTTCTGAGATAAGTCAAAAGGGAGTACGAAAGGAAGAAAATTCCGGCGAAAAGCAGGCAATAACCCACTGAAATGTCGGCAAAAGCCACTCCGATTGCTGCTCCCGAGAAGAGGATGGCGAGGACTCCATAGAGCCATGAGAAGGATTCCGTGTCACGAGTTTTGATACCTAAAGAGTGAAGCAAGGGCATCCCAAAGACGTGAGAAAGAACCACCTCCATGAGAGAGTAGACAAAAATGAAGCCAGGGATGAGAAAAGGGATCACCGGTTTGTCGGCGACGCCCAGCATGGCCTCTAGAAGGATTAGGAAGTCCTGACCACTGATGAGTTTGATGATGGGCAAAGCGGCATAATTGAGACCCATCTCGATGAGGGCGCATAAGAAGATGAGATAAGCGGAAGGCAATCCTTTTTTTAACAAAAACCCATAGATCGTTCCGACTATCGTCGCCGGGATGATATAGAAAAGGGTCTCCGCGATATCGTAAGCCGTGACCCCGAGAGAAAGTCCGATCGCGGCCACAAGATAAATAAGGATGTATTTGTCTTCGCACACGATGACGGTGAAGGCGCTCACGAGAGGCAAGAAGATGATGACGAGCAAACTCGAAAGCGGCAGGAGTGTACTGAGGGTGGCCAAAACGGCTTCCACGGCACACATGAGTCCTACAAAGGCGAGGTTTTGGGACGGCCCCAAACGCTTGCGGAAAAACTTCATGCTCTCATTATCGCGATTTTGAGGAGTCTTTGTTTATCATTTTGTGGTGATGAGACGACTTTTCGGTCCTCTTATCGATAAGGGCCCTACTTCAGGAGTGAAGGGGATTCTCTCTTTCGCTCTCCATATGCGGCGAGAGGGACTGGTCTTTGCGGGTTGGCAGGGACCGGTCCCCTTCTTCTCGGCTAAATCTAAGGGCCGTCTTTTTCTTTTCTTCAAGTCTTTATCGAAGAGGCTAGTAAGGGTATGCTTAACTTACTAGTTAAGAAAGCCCTAAACATGGATTACGCTTCACTCCTCAATGAGCAGCAACTTCAAGCGGTCGAGACCAAGTCGCAATACGTTCGGATTATCGCTGGGGCCGGCAGCGGTAAAACGAGAGTTTTGACCTACCGTATTTCTTTTTTGATCAGCGATCTGCATGTCGAACCTTCGCGGATCCTGGCCATTGCCTTTACGAATAAGGTGGCCCATGAAATGAGTGACCGGGCCAGCAAACTGGTTCACGAGCTTCTCGGTTATACCCCCTTTCTACATATATCGACGTTCCACTCCTTCTGCGCTCGCTTCCTCCGCGCCGAATGCAAATGCATTGGTTATCCAGCCGGTTTCACCATCTACGATGAAGACGATTCCAGCCGTCTCGTGAAGTCCGTCGCCGAAAGCCTCGGTTACCGCAAAGGCGACGATATGGTGAAAAAGGCGAAGCATTACATCGATGAGCAGAAGCTTCATGGCCGCTACCCCGAAGACATCACCATCACCAAGGACTCTTACGAAGACGAGAAGGTGTGCTACAAGTTCTATCAGCAGTACGAATTAAAGAAAACCATCAGTTTTGCCTTAGACTTCGACGATCTTCTTCTCAAAACCATCGAGATCCTGGAGCAGAACGCCGAAGTGCGGGAGAGATGGTCACAAAGATTCGACCACATTCTTGTCGACGAGTTCCAAGACACTAACGACGTTCAATACAAGCTCATGAAGCTTTTGGTTCGTCCCGAAACGTCCATCTACGTGGTCGGCGATCCGGATCAAACCATTTATACCTGGAGAGGGGCCAATCAGGGCATCATTCTCGGCTTTGAGAGAACGTTCCCGGGCGTCCAGACCATCATCCTCAATCAGAATTACCGCAGCACGAAAACCATTCTCGACGCCGCCAACCACCTGATCGTCAACAACAAGAAACGCGTGCCGAAAGACCTTTTCACCAACCAAGGCCTGGGCGAGCCTATCGAAATGAAGGTGGCTGGCGCTAGCGAGGAAGAAGCCCGTTGGGTTGGCCAAGAGATCGCAAAGATCGTGCGTCTCAGCAAACGGGACGACGGTAAGCCGGATTATCGTAACATCGCCGTTTTGTATCGCTCCAGCTACATGACCCGGCCTTTCGAAGCCGAACTGAAGGATCGTGGCATCCCTTATATGATCTTCGGTGGCCTCCGTTTCTACGAAAGAGCCGAGGTCAAAGACCTTTTGGCCTACTTCAATCTTTTGCTCAACCCTGCTGACAACATTTCTTTTGAGCGCGTCATCAATGTTCCGCGCCGAGGAGTGGGGGACGTTTCCCTCTCACGCATCCAAGAAGAGGCTTTGGCCCATAGCTTATCGGAATACGAGTATCTCCGCCGTTTCGAGGAGTTCGCCAATGACAGCGAGGTTCCGACAAGAGTCGCGACTTCTCTCACTGCCCTCATCAACGAGATGGAAGCGACCAAAAAGAAGCTGACCGAAAACCTTGAAGCCTATTCATCCGTTTTGAAGGAGTTCGCCCAGAACATCGGCTACCTCGCCTATTTGGCCGAAGAGGAAGATCCGGAAGAGGATCGCCTCAAGAACGTCCAGTCGTTATTCGATGATATCTCGCATTATCTCAACAATAACCCGAACAGCTCTTTCTCCGAGTATCTCCAAAACGTGGCCCTCCTGACCTCTCAAGACGACATGAGCGGGGGTAACTATGTTTCTTTGATGACGGTTCATATCGCCAAAGGCTTGGAATTCAATTACGTCTTTGTCATCGGTTTGATGCAGGGGACTTTTCCTTCCATCCGCGCCGAAAGCGAATCGGGTCGCGATGGGGTGGAAGAAGAGCGGCGTTTGGCCTACGTGGCCATTACCAGGGCTCGGAAAAAGCTTTACCTCTCTTGCAACACCGCCTATAGCTACGTCACCGACAGCCGGCTCGAGCCGAGCAAGTTTCTCAGCGAAGCGGGGCTCAAAATTCCCGAGTACAACGATTGGAGCAATCCCAATCCTAACTACGGCTATTCCCGTCCTAAGAGTCAGTCAAACACCGGTTCCTTTTTCTCGGATGGAGATTCGATTAACCCCTTCAAAGAGGAGAAACCCGAACCCATCGTCGAGAAACCGACGGATAATGGTATTCGTGATTGGCACGTGGGCGACGAGGCCCACCATGAGAAGTTTGGCGACGGCAAAGTGGTCGAGATCATCGACAAAAACATCATCATCGTCGAGTTCCAAAGCGCTGGCAAGAAGACCCTGTTAGCTACCCACCCCATGCTTTCGCGGGTGAAGAGCAAAGGAGGAGAAGCCTGATATGACCATCGATGAAGCGAGAAAAAGAATCGCGGATTTGACCGCCCTCCTTGAAAAGTACAATTACGAATACTATGTGCTTAACGCCTCGACCGTTTCCGATGCCGAGTTTGACCGCCAGATGAACGAGCTCCAGCTCCTCGAAACCGAATTCCCGGGCCTTAAGAGCAAGAACTCGCCCACCCAACGAGTCGGCGGTCAGGTTCAATCCGAGTTCAAGAAGATACCCCATAAGCGACTCATGCTTTCGCTCGGGAACGTTTATAACGAAGATGAAATGCGGGCTTTTGACAAACGGGTTCGCGAACTTTTGGGCGTGGATGTTGTTGATTACATGGGCGAGGTCAAGATCGACGGTCTCGGCATGAGCCTCATCTACGACAATGGCGAATTTCAGTACGCCGTCACCCGGGGCGACGGGGTGATGGGCGAAGACGTCACCGCGAACGTCATCACGATTCGGAGCATTCCGCTTCATGTTAAAGAGAAACGTCCGTTCGAGGTGCGTGGCGAGGTCTATATGCCCAAAGAGTCTTTGGTCGGTCTAAACGAGAAAGCTCAAGCCGAAGGAAAGCCGGTTTTCGCCAATTGCCGCAACGCGGCGGCCGGGTCAATTCGTAACCTTGATTCCACGGTGGCAGCCTCGCGCCATCTTGAGGCCTTTTGGTATTACCTCGTGAATGCCCGTGAATTAGGGCAGCACGTTCATAGTGATTCGCTGGATTATCTGGATTCCTTAGGCTTCCGGATTAACCGCGAAAGACGGAAACTCCACGGCGTGGAAGAGGCCATCAAATACATCGAAGAATACACCTCAAAACGCGAGTCCCTCGACTACGACATTGATGGTCTAGTTTTCAAGGTTGACAACATCGATTTATACGATCGTTTGGGTTACACGGCGAAGGAACCCCGCTGGGCCATCGCCTACAAGTTTCCTCCGACCGAAGTGACGACCAAACTCCTCGACATCGTCTTGACTATCGGTCGCACTGGTCGCGTCACTCCTAATGCCATTCTTGAGCCGGTTCGCGTGGCGGGTTCGCTCGTACAAAGAGCCACCCTCAATAACGAAACGTTCATCAAGGATAAAGGTCTCATGGTGGGTGACATTATCGGCCTTCATAAAGCCGCGGACGTCATCCCAGAAGTAACAGGCCCCATTTTCGATCGGAGAGATGGCTCTCAAACCCCTTGGGTGATGCCGGGCGTTTGCCCCATCTGCGGGCACGCCCTCACCAAGGTCAAAGGCCTCCATTATTGTCTCAATCCAAATTGCGATTCTCGGAAGATCGAGAGCATCATTCACTTCACCTCCCGCAACGCGATGGATATCGATGGCATGGGTGAGAAAATTGTTGAGGAGTTCTTCGCCGAGGACTTCATCCGCGATATTCCGGACATCTATACCCTTTACAATAAGCGTGACCAGATTAAAGAACTTGATGGCTGGAGCGACAAGTCGATCGACGCGCTTCTACACGCCATCGAGGACAGCAAAAAGAAATCTCTCGAACGGTTACTCTTTGGCCTCGGCATTAAAGAAGTGGGCGAAAAATTAGCTAAAGTGCTGGCCAAACGCTTTCAAAACCTCGAGGCTTTTGCCAACCTTTCAGAGTCGGATCTTGAAGAGATTCAAGATGTTGGACCGGCGGCTTCGCATAGCATCGTTTCGTTCTTCCATGACCCCGTCAAATTAGCTGAGATCGCCCAGTTAAAAGAGCAAAGTGTAAACTTCACTTATTTAGGTACGGACTCCGTGGACGTGAACTCTTACTTCTATGGCAAAACCATTGTCCTTACGGGCACTCTCGTCCACTATTCGCGTGAACAAATGACCGAAATGCTTGAAAGCATTGGGGCCAAATGCAGTGGCTCGGTCAGCAAGAACACCAATCTCGTGATCGCTGGTCCTGGCGCCGGTTCAAAACTCGACAAAGCCCAAGAACTTGGCATCGAAGTCATTGACGAAGAGACCGCCCTAAACCACCTTAATAAAGTCGGACAATGAACAAAGTTTGTTATTTTTCTTGAAACAAATAGTCAAAAATGTTGAAAAACCACAAAAATGGATTAAAGTTTCCTTGAGGAGGTCTTGGGATGCTTATTTCATTTTCGGTTGAAAACTACCGATCCATCAAAGAGAAAAAGATTTTTACTTTTGCCTGTGCCAAAAATACCGATTCGCCGACAGGGACTTACGATTTCGGTGGTGACCGTTTCAACCTTATTAGTGCGGTTTTTGGTGCTAATGCCTCGGGCAAAAGTACCCTGCTTATGGCCTTTCAATTCGTCAAGACGCTCATTATGAGCAACGGCCCAACGCTTCCGGGTCAAGGAATTGCTGTTCCCCGTTTTAAGATGTGTACATTGAATGGTACCCCTGCCAAATTTCAGATCCTTTTTGTAAAAAATCACATAAAGTATTTTTACGAATTTTGGGTAAAACCAGAGGGGATTGTCTATGAGATTCTAAAATATGCCCCCAAAGGCCACTTTGTTCTTGTTTTTGAGAGAAAATCAAATCAGGAATATGATTTTGGAGTCGATGAGGCCACTCTTTCCCCCCTCGTTTCAAAGACGTTGCCCACTCGTCTTTTTCTGACAACAGCCGCGTCATGGAATTTCGTCGTTGCGCAAGAAGCTGTCGTCTTTTTTACCCACGACGTCATTATCGATTCGAGACATACGCTTTATTTGAGCGAACCAGGATTGCATGATGTCAATGAATTCACCAGGAAAATCCTTGCTGATCCAAAACTTACTGATTTTGTTCTCCGCTTCATCCGAATTGCCGACCCAAGCATCTCCTCTTTGCAAATTAAACAGTCTACAGCGCTGGCTTTCCCGGTTTTGGGAAGCGATGGCGTTTATCGTTTGTTGCCCCCGAAAGACGACCTTGTTTTTATTCACGTTTGCGACGGGAAACAGTATCCTCTTCACGATTTTGAGGAATCTGTCGGGACGATGTCTCTCATTGCCTTGTCGTGTTATCTCTACGAAGTTTTAAAAGAGCAAAGAATTCTGATGATTGATGAATTTGATTCATCGCTCCATCCTTTAATCTGCCGAGCCATTGTCGACACTTTTCTTTCAAAAGCGCCCGAGAATGGTAGTCAGTTGCTTTTCACCACCCACGATTTAAGTCTTCTTTCGCTCGAAATCTTTAGGAGAGATCAGATTTGGTTCGCCGAGAGATGCCAAGACGGGGGCTCCGATTATTTCTCTTTGGCCGATATCGGCGGGGTGAGAGTTTCCGATAAAATCGCTCGTGATTACTTGTCTGGGCGCTATGGCGCTATTCCAAGCGTGAAAGGTTTAGCCGATTTATGAGTCGATATCCACGCCCTAAAAAAAGATTAAGTAAACCCTTGTTAGTTTTGGTGGTGGAGGGCCGACAGAACAGCACTGAACGTTTGTATTTCGACCATTTTCGTACCCCTGAATGCCCATATGCCATTTATATCGAGCCATCCCACAACACGGATGTTGAGGGGATGCTTCGCAATGGTCTAGCCACCTTTGGAAACGAATCCAACCCCAAAAGCCATTTGTTCATCATAACGGATTTGGATGTTTCCAAAGAAAAACAAGATATGATCGCCGAAATGCAAAAGAATGAGCCTCGGGTTAGTTTCATTGTTTCTGAACCATGTTTTGAGGTCTGGTTTCTCCTTCACTACGATAAAAGTTTATGTGGAATCGTCACCTCGGATGATGCTATTAGAAAGCTTAGGAGACATTTGCCAAACTACGAGAAGAATAAAAGCGTTTTTTCTCTTGATAAGAACTTCGAGAGTCTTGTTGAAGACGCCATCAAAAACAGCAAACAAGTCCTTGCCAAGAGAGAAAACGTCGAATCGGGATGCCCGGCGACCACGGTTCATCAGATTGTGGAGCTCCTTACGAAAAAGAAAAAATAGCCTTTTTGGATTGAGCCCTTCTTTCGTGTACCACTAACAAGTGGTAACCTAGTAAACGGAACGAGTGATTAAGAATGAAAACTATTTCAATGGATGTGCTTAAGGACGCGGCGAACCGCTTATTGTTCGACATGTCTGATGAGCAGTACAAGACTTTGTACGAAGAATTTCAGATTTTGACCAAACAGATGGAAACGATTGGCAAAATCGAAGGCCTCGAGAACTACGAACCGATGACCTTTCCCTTTGATTGTTCGACTTCTTTCCTTCGGGAAGATGTTGCCGAAGAACCTCTCCCCAGGGACGACGCTCTTCGCAATGCCGGCAACAAGCAAGACAACCAGATCAAGTTGCCGAAGGTGGTGTTATGAATTTCCTCGATTTACCTTTGATGGACCTTCACAAGGCCCTCGTCGCCAAGAAGATTACCCCTTTGGCCTTAGTCAAAGAGGCGATTAAACGCGCCAAAGAAAACAAAGACAATGCCTTCGAGCTTATTAATGAAGAGGGGGCGAAGGCTTTTGCCACTTCTCTAGGAGAACCCGAGGTTGATAACCCGCTATGGGGCGTCCCCTATTTTTCCAAAGACAACTTCTCGACCAAGGGTCTTGAAACTACCGCGAGCAGCAATATTCTCGCCGGTTATATCCCCGTTTTTGACGCCACCGTTATCGCCAAACTCAAGGAACGGAAAGCCGTTCTCCTTGGTAAGACCACCCTCGACGAATTGGCCATGGGCGGCACGGGCACGACGGGCCATAAAGGCAAAACCTATAACCCTTACGATTCCAAACACGAACACATGATCGGTGGCAGCAGCTGCGGCAGCGCCGCGGCGGTGGCCGCCTCTGTTGTGCCGTTTGCCCTCGGCAGCGATACCGGAGATTCCGTGCGCAAGCCGGCCTCTTATGCCGGCCTAGTTGGCATGAAGCCGACCTGGGGTCGCATCAGCCGTTATGGTCTCTTCCCTTTTGCCCCCTCCCTTGACCACGTGGGCTATTTCACGCGGGACGTCTACGGCAGCGCCGTTTTGTTAGACGTTCTAGCGGGCCGCGATCTCCATGACAGCACCTCTAGCACGGAGCCTGTCGAGAAATACGAGGCAGACCTCGAAAAGCCCGTCAAAGGCTTGAAGGTAGCCGTCCTCAAAGAGATCGTCGACTCGATCACTGACTGCGAACTTCGCGCCCACTTCGATAAGTCCGTAGAAGCCTTAAAGAAACAAGGCGTTGTGGTGGACTACGTTTCGTTTGACCGTCAGCTTCTCGAATCTTGCTACGCCACCTACATCGTCATTAGCTGCGCTGAAGCGACCAGCAACAACGCCAATTTGGATGGCATCAAATTCGGACCTTACCGCGGCGGCAAAACTTACCAAGAAGTCATGTACAATGCGAGAACCCAAGGCTTCAGCGAACTGATTAAGCGCCGTTTCGTCATCGGTTCCTATTGCTTGATGCGCGAAAACCAAGAAGAACTCTTCCTTCGCGCCCAAAGAAACCGGGCCAAAATCGTCGATGAGGTCAACAAAATCCTTAAAGACTACGATTTCATCTATGTGCCCGCCGCTCCGGGACCGGCGCCCTTATTCGTTTCTGCCAGCGATAAACTGTCGGACGAATACTTGATCGCGGATAACCATCTCTGCCTTGGCAACTTCGCAGGGTTGCCCTCCATCACTTTGCCCCTTTGCTACGAAAAAGGCTTACCCATCGGCGTCAATTTCATGGGCCGGGCCTTTGAAGAAAAGAAACTGTTCCAAATCAGCGCCGCGTTTGAACGTCTGTCGGGCTTAGCCGAAGCTTCGGCTTTAGCCGCCAAGGAGGCCAAATTATGAACTTCGAAGCAGTCATTGGCCTCGAGATCCACGTCGAGCAGAAAACCCGGAGCAAGATGTTCTCATCCGCTCCCGATGGTTTTAGCCGTGAACCCAACTCTGAAATCGCCCCACTGGATATGGGCTATCCTGGCACTCTCCCGGTCGTGAATAAACAAGCCGTCATCAACGCCATTAGAGTGGCCAACGCCCTTCATATGACGATTGACCACATGCTTTATTTTGACCGCAAGAACTATTTCTACAGCGACCTTCCGAAAGGCTATCAAATCACCCAGCAAAACCGCCCAATTGGCAAGAATGGCTATGTGGCCATTGAAACCGAAGAAGGTCTTAAACGCATCGGAATCGAGCGGATCCACATGGAAGAGGATACCTGCAAGCAACTGCACTTCCTCGATTACACCTTGCTCGACTATAACCGAGCTGGCGTTCCCCTTGTCGAGATTGTTTCTTTGCCGGAGATGCATAGCGGGACCGAGGCCATGAAATACGCTGAGGCCATCCGCAACATCGTGGTCTACAGCGGCACTTCCGACGGTAAGATGGAGGAAGGGTCGCTTCGTTGCGACACCAACGTCAGTATCCGTCCGATCGGCCAGAAAGAATTCGGCACCAAAGTCGAGATTAAGAACATCAACTCCTTTAAGAACATCGAGGCGGCCATCGATTACGAAATTCAGCGGCAATCCAAACTGCTCCTTTCGGGCGAGCCGGTGCGCCAAGAGACGAGACGCTTCGACGAGACGAGTGGCCGGACCATCCTTATGCGCGTCAAGAGCGATGCGGTGGACTACAAATACTTCTGCGAGCCCAACCTCACCCCCATCAAACTGAGCGATGGTTTCGTAGACGAGGCCATCAAAACCTGCCCCGAACTCTTTGAAGCGAAGAAAGAACGATATCTCAAAGGTGGTTTGTCCTCCACGGACGCCGAGATCATCCTCGCCGACCCCAAAATGGCCGCCTATTTCGAAGAAGGGGGCAGCCAAGTCGTTTCCCTCAAGGATTTGGCGAACTTCCTTATCGTGGAAATCAACGGCTACCTGAACCGCAGCGGCAAAACCATCGATGAAATTGGTTTGAAACCTTCGGTTCTCGCCGAAATCGTCCTCTTACAGGAAAAAGGCGGTTTGTCGCACAAGCAATGCGCCGACATTCTGGCCAAGGTTTTGGAGAATCCTTCTCTTTCTCCTTCCGAAGCAAAAGAGGCGTTGCATATTGTCGCCCAGGTTTCCGACACCGGCGCCATCATGGGCTTTATTAACCAGGCCCTCGAGGCCAACCCTCAGTCCATTGTCGACTTCAAAGCCGGCAAGGATCGGGCCCTAGGCTTCCTCGTGGGACAGGTTATGAAACTCTCCCATGGCAAGGTCAATCCGGCCGAAGTGAGTCGCCTGCTTCTCGAAGAACTCAACAAGAGGTAACCACATGGAAAAAGAAGCCCAAGAATTGCTGAACTGGCTCGATGGCGCTACCAAGTACCAACTGCCCGGCTACGAGGAACTCCCGCATGTTCCTCTATATATGGAACAGGTCGTTGGCTACATCAACGAAGTCTTGGCGCCTCTTACTCCGGACAAGAAAAGACAGCTGACTTCTTTCATGGTCAACAACTATGTCAAAGCCAAGATGATCCAAGAGCCGGACAAGAAGAAATACCGCGAGAATCAGCTGGGTTATCTTATTGCCATTACCGCTTTAAAGAACACGATGTCGATGTCGGAGATCTCTTTGCTCATGGAAATGGACAAGTCGCTTTCGACCGATAAAAAAACCCTCTACGGCTTCTATAAGGTGATGAGCCAGGACATCCTTTCCGACCGCTCCGGCCAAATGAAGAATAAGGTGGCATCTCTCCTAGAGATCTACAAAAAAGAGACGGCCGCCGGAGATGAAAAAGCCAACGATAACCTCCGCAACTCCATTGGATTATTCGCCCTCCGTATGTCCATTGAATCGGTCACCTATAAGATGATCGCCGATACGATGCTCGATAGCCTTGCCAAAGCCCTCCATGGCGAAGCCACCTACGAGTTTGAAAACACGCCAGGCCATCACGAGAGCAAACGCGAGCTGAAGATTGCGAAAGCTCAGGCCGAACGTCTCGCCGCCGCCAAAGAAGCTCAATTCAAGAAGATTTCTGAGGAAAAGAAAAAGGCGGAAGAAACGGAGAAAAAGCGTTTGGAGAAAGAAAAAATCGAGGCCAAAGAATTTGCCAAAAAGAAAGCGGAAATGGAGAAGAAACGTTCCGAGAATGAAAAGGCCAAGACGGTAAAGAAGGCCGAAGCGGGTAAAAAAGCCGTTTCTGTCAACAAAGGAAAGAAGGTTGCTGAATGAAAAAGATCCTTGTCACCGGAGGTCTCGGCTTCATCGGAAGCGAGACCGTCATCGCCCTCATCAAGGCCGGCTACGAGCCGGTTGTGGTGGACAATCTTTATAACGCCAAAGAAACGGTGCTTGACCGCATCAAAGAAATCTCTGGGCAAAGACCCGTTTTCTATAACGTCGACTGCTGCGACGAAGATTCTCTCGAAACAGTCTTCCTCGCCCATCAGTTTGAGGCCGTGATTCATTTCGCCGGTTACAAAGCCGTCGGCGAATCCGTTTCCAAACCCACCGAATACTATTCCAACAACCTCGGTAGCGCCCTCACGGTGTTGCGTCTCATGAAAAAGCATGGGGTTCAAAGCATCGTCTTCTCTTCCTCCGCTACCGTCTACGGCGTCCCTAAACGGGTTCCTCTCGTGGAAAGCGACCCCATCGGGACCGCGACCAACCCTTATGGCGAAACAAAAATCATGATTGAGCGCATCCTTAGCGACGCTGCGGTGGCTGACCCCAAGCTTAATGTTGCCCTTCTTCGCTACTTCAATCCGATCGGAGGCCACCCCTCTGGTCTATTGGGGGAGGACCCTAACGGCATCCCCAACAACCTCATGCCCTACATCGCCCAAGTGGCCATTGGTAAACTTCCGTTCTTACGTGTTTATGGCAACGACTACAAGACCGTTGATGGCACGGGTGTTCGCGATTATATCCACGTTGTTGATCTCGCCGAAGGCCATGTCGCGACTTTGAAGAAACTCGCCACCAACCCTGGCCTAGTGATCTATAACCTTGGAACGGGAAAAGGAACCTCGGTCCTTGAACTCGTCCACGCCTTTGAGAAAGCTAACGGGGTCGCAATCACCGTCAAGATCGAGAAAAGACGCTCTGGAGACGTCGATGAGAACTTTGCCAGCTGTGACAAGGCTCTTAATGAATTAGGCTGGAAGGCCCGCTTTACCATCGTGGATGCCTGCCGCGACGCCTACAACTTTCAAAAGAAAAATCCTAACGGGATTAAGTAATCGCCCATCGGTTCCTTGTCTCTAACAACTCGGTTGCGATAAACCTCTCGAATCGTTTTCACCATTGATCTCTTTAACTCTTTTTCGGAAATAATCCAAGTCTCCTTTTTCGAGCGCGATTAAAAACGGGAACAAGGTGCTTCCGGGGGAACGAAGGGATAAAGCTTTGGGCAGGTTCTTTCCGTTCGTAAAGATGTTTTGGTAATCGAATTTTCCATTGGCGAATGAGTCGATTATTTCCTCGAGTTGCCAGCTTGAGGCATCATAGGAAGGTCGTTGGTGAGAAGGCGATGGTTTGAAATCTTTTATTCCGAAGTCTGGCCAATATTTCTCGACAATACGGGAGTTTTCTCTTTTGGCGGTCGTTTGCAACGACACGTTTTCTAGATGGTCGCATCCGAGCAAAATCATTTGGAGGATATTGGGGTTGGTACAGAGGCTGGCGGCCTGAACGGCTTTGTCGGAGCCGAGGACCTTCAAGAGCTTTTGTTGGACTTGTCGGTATGGCGATAGGGGGTCCTCGTAGCGGTAATCCACGTCATAAACTGCGAGCAGACAATCGATCTGCTCATCGTTGACATAGCCTTGATAAAGGGCGCCGATATTGCCAAAACCTCCGGCGTTCTTGAGCGAAAGGGTTATGAAGGAAGGAATCCCGTGCTGACGCACTATCTCGAAAAAGGCTTCTTCCTCATCGCCCTCCATGATTAGTTGGATATGATACGGCGCCTTTTCCTTCATTTGTTTATCCTTTGTCGAGAAGGGCTAATAGGTCATCAATGAAGTTTGGCGAGGGCAATTTGCCATAATCGCCCTTGTTGTAGCGTTTGAGGATGTCCGTTCCTTCACGGGGACCTCCCGAAGCCGCGGTGGCGTTTTTGAGGCAGTAGAGAGAAGCTTTGCCGTCGTTTCTTTCAAGGAAGTAAATCTGGTCTTTTCGTAAGAGCATCCGGCAATCAATGAGCATTAGGTCATGGGCCGTGAAAAGGAGCTGTCCCTTCTCGTTTGCCAGGTTGTTGAAGGCACTCACAATGGCCCTCGTGAGGCGAAAATGAAGCCCGTTGTCGAGTTCGTCCACGACTAACGTTTTTCCCTCTGAGATCGCCTCGTAGACGTAAGAGGCCAAGGCTTCCATCTTCTTGGTGCCACTCGAATCCACGAAGAGCGAAGGGACTTCTTTGTTTCCGTAGGTGGTGGTCAAATGTAAAGCGTCCAGTTCATAGTTGGAAAGGACGGATTCATCGATGGTTTCTCCATTTTTGATCAAATGGATGTCTTTTTGGTATCCGAAGTCGTCGATCGATAAATCGGCGTCTTTCACGAAGGCGGTAATGAACCTTTTCCTTTTGGCGTCGCTTCCCTTAAGAGCCGCAATCGTTTTGTTGATGGGGATGTCGTACATTCGGAGCAGCTCAATTGAGTTTCCCAACGTTTGAAGAGAAAGCAGCCATTCGGACAGAGGCGCGAATTTGCCATTGCTCAACTCAATGGAATGGAGAATGGGCGACTTAGAAGGAATGAAAGAAAGGATGGCTGAATCGTCCTCAGCGAAGACTTGGAAGACCTTCTTTTCGTCATCCTTTTCGAACACCGTTTTCTCAAAAGGGGTCCCAGCCGGATAGTAGGTGATGGTCACAAGTTTTTCTTTCACGAATCGTTTCGTTTTGGAATCAAAAGCGAATTCGTAACGTACCCACCCCTTCTTATCGTTGTTGTTATAGGTAATGGAGAAGGTTGAAAGAGGTGCATCGGCGAAGATCTCGCGGTTAAACTCGCAATTGCCTCTTCCTGTAAGGACGCATTTCAGTACTTCCATCAAATGGAAAATGTGGGATTTCCCTGAGTTGTTGGGGCCATAAATGGCCACGGCCTTGAGAACGTTTCTGCCATCTAAATCAACGGAATTGGATAACAGTTTTTTGGTTCGCCCGTCCGCTACAAATGATAGTTCGTTCTCGTCCTTGAAGAGCCGATAATTGTTAAAAAGGATTTCAGAAATCATGATTTATTACCGCCTTCAATATAACATATCTTTACTAACGTGATAAAAATCAGCACAAAACAAAAGAACAATTCTTTGAGTAACCAAGTAAGAGGACCTTTGGTCAAACCGTTTCTTTGTGATCATTTTTCCGGGTTTGTTCCCTTTGGTCAAAGGGTGGATTTCTCGTTGTTCATGTTCGAGAACTCAACGACGAAAAGATCTCTTGTCTGAAGAAGCCAACAATAAGCCGGTAGACTACAGAGCAATCCATTTTCTTTTTGTGGGCAGCCTCATCCCTCTTTGTAGACAGTTGCCTTAGTTAACACATGGGTCGCCCCCGTTTTGTGTTGGCCCCTGGGTTCAAAGCCGGAGGAGAGTATCTTTTTCACCGTTTTGGCTTCTCCTTTTCTTGAAAAAGCCGTTCGGCAAAATGACCGTCTATTCTAACCACTTCACAGGAAATCTGAAAAAGTCACCTTTTAAGAAATGCCGATATAATCTGCTGCGATTGTTCACTTTGTGCGATTTCTCTATATATCAATAGCTGAGCAACTGGTTTCTCATTTTGGATATTTGAAAAAGAGGAAAACAAAGTTTCTAAATCTTTGAACTGGAAGAAAATAGGTCGATTCATTAGTTCCTCGTCAATTTCCTTATTGGTTTTATGGGAATCCTCTATTTCCTTTTTTGACATATCCACATTAGTTATTCCAAAAAATTCTGGTTTTCCACCTCTGTTTAATATTCGACAATACCCAACAACTATGGTTTTTAGACAAGAATTGTGGGGGAGGTTCAGCTCTTCTCTTAACTCTCTTTCCATTGATTTGCGGAGAAGTTCATTTAAACAATGGCAATGCTTCAGATCCCGGTAATTTATGCTTCCTGATCCTGATGCAATTAGACTGTTTGGCTGCGATAGGTTCTTTTTCCCTTGGACCGACAGTATGCAATAACCATCGTTAGAGAAAGCTAGCGTTGAGACCCCAATATGATTGGAACAAGGGCTCTGTTCGAGAGAAAAAACGGAGTGATTATCGTCGGAAAGCAAAATGCCACCATCAAATTTTGTCGATACGGAGTTTGTGGTACGAATTCGATCAAGACACACTTCGTTTGTGGCGAGAGAAGAATAGTAATCTGTTTTCGATAATTTCACTTCCGTGGTCGACTGTAAGAGACTGGTAGAAAGCCTTACTTTTTTCTCATTAAAGACAACCGATCCACCATCAAGCCTCTTTTTGATCGCTGCGGGAACGAATGGCCTGACGTCCAGAGGAAGGCGGTATTTCTTCCCTTTCTTGATTATTATGTTTCTCGTTGGATCCGATAACATGGTATCGACATCTGGGAATCGTAGGAGTGCGCTACCGCCCAACTCAACATAAACTGTCTTTTGTTTTTGTTTCATTGAATCGGCTTTTGCTGAATCGAGGATTTCTTTCTTGTACTCTTTATTGTCCGCCAAATAAAAACACGTGTTCTTTATATGGTACTGGTACACTTGATAAATCAGACAAAAAACGGTGGAAATCAATGATGCAATCGCGACCACCAAAGAAACGATAATGTTTTTCTTTTCAAAAGCCGAGGCCAAAAGACTGGCCATAGATATCAAGGACAATATTATGGTTCCGACAAAACTACTATTTATCTCAATAGTTTTATTGAACGCCTGAATTTTGCCCAGTAGGTGTTTATAGGTATGCCTTTTATTATTTTGGTTTTTCATCCCAATTCTCATCATTATTCTAAGGCTACGATCATTCTTATGCGAAAGGAAAGACGTTTTTTTAAACCATGAGCAGTTGGTAACCGGCTTTGCCAAGACCTTTTTGGAATAAAGATTTTTCCTTAAAGGACATGTTGCGTTGATACCATTGTTGGCTAATGTTTTAGAAATGACAACAATCAAAATGCGCCGAGCAACATAAACACTAATAACTCAACAGCCAGCTCCCATGAGGCATGAGACGAGTAGACATTCAACAAAACGAAAAACGATGGTCTATTAGTCCTTATTCTTCTTCTTCAATAGGTTCCTACATAACAGGACGATCATCTGGTAAATTTCGATGACTGTTCGGAAAGTCAAAGAATCGCACATAAGCCCCCTTTTTGTTGTCATTCTGGCGACTATTGGTGGTTTGGGAATATCCGTTTTCCGACGATTATCCTTTTGGTCACACTTGTATTGTTTTTCAAAGGAATTCTCCCAGAGAAAAAGACTCAAACCGGTCCAGGGGATGAAAATGGTGTCGTGAAAATCCATGTCCTTGATTGTTGGGACAGAGGCGGATCAAAGATAGGCCTTCATATGGCATCGGCCGACGATCCCGGTTTACGGAGTTCTCACAACCATTTTCATGCCCTCCCCCTTTACATTGAGTGTTACAATAACAAACGAGGAAACACATACACATGGAACAATTCTCCGTCAGTCTTTCTAGTGGGCACACGCTTTTGGGCGTCGCTTACAAAGTCGTCGGTGCTAAACGCAACCTCCTTATCATGACGGGTATGAATGAGCACGCTACGCGTTATGAGGATCTTGCAAAGTTACTGAACGCCAAAGGCGTCGATGTCTATGTTCTCGATGCCGTCGGCCAGGGCCTAAACGCTCCGACAGTTGATGATCAGGAGAAGTGGTGGGTGGGCGCCTTTGACGACAACGTGACCGCTGCCAAAGTAAAGATTGATCAACTGAAGAAAGAGACGGGTCTTCCCACAAGCATTATGGGCCACTCCATGGGCTCGTTTATGGTTTTGCGTTTCCTTGAGCTTTACCCCAATTCTGTTGCCTCTGCCATTGAGTGTGGTTCCAATGGACCCGCTTATGCCAAGATGAAAATGGCTTACGGGCTTTCGAAGATTCTTGTTAACAGAGGTAACTGGAACAAACCCTGCAAAATTCTCACAAACGCCGGTTTGGGAGCCTACAGCAAGGCCATCAAACCGAGAAAAACCGATTTGGATTGGCTCTCCTACAACGAGGAAAACGTGAATAAGTACATCGCCGATCCCTTCTGCGGCCATGAGGATACTGGCGGTTTCTGGCATGAGTTCCTCAAGGGTATGGCCAACATGTACTCGAAAAAGGAACTAGCGAAAATTTCCGGGAAGGAAAAAGTCCTTGTGATTTCTGGCAAGGACGATCCGGTCGGAGAGATGGGCAAAGGCCCAGTCAAACTGGCCGAGTTGTATAAAGAAAAAGGCTGTGCAACCGAACTTGTGATTTACGAGGGAATGCGACACGAGATTCATAACGAAAGCAACCATCAGATCGTCTACGACAAGATCGCCGAATTTCTGAAATAACTTCGTTTCTTAAAGAAAAAAGCCCTCATCACGGGGCTTTTTTAGTGGTTAGAGCCGATCTTTAGCGGCCTTTGTCGGGTCCGAGGGCACAAACGATTGACCAAACGAAGATCTTAGCGTCAAGCCAGAAGCTCAGGTGTTGAACGTACCAAGAGTCATATTTGGCTTTGTCTTTGTAATTGTGGTTACGGTGAAGATAGACCTGTGAATAGCCACTGAGGCCCGGTTTTACGAGATAAGGACTTGGATAATAAGATTTGCGTTCCCTAATCAAATCGCCCTCATGATCGGCATCTTGCGAAGGACGGGGCCCAATGAACGACATGTCGCCTACCAGAATGTTGAACAATTGCGGTAATTCGTCGAGAGAGGTTTTCCTAATAAATTTACCCCAGGTGGTGACCATTGCTTGTTGTTCTTCGACCGTTAAGCCTTCGGGTGGCACCTGTCTGGCGCCAACTTTCATGGAACGAAATTTCAATAGAGTAAACGGTTTTTCATTTCTTCCCAGTCGCGTCTGACGGAAGAACACCGGTCCCTTTGAAGTAAGCTTGGTCAGCAAGGCTACGAGGAGCATCAAAGGGGAAAGAAAAACCAAGCCAATCGTGGCCCCGAATATGCTGATGGCCCGTTTGATAATGAGGTAAAACTTTTGGCTTTTCTTTAACATGAGGTTATTGGCTTTGTTGTCGATAGTATATGCATTAATTGCCCTAAAATAAACCAAAAGACAATCAATTGCATTGATATTATCTTGTTCGTTCCAACCCATGGTTGGATAATTGGGTCACATGGTAACGGCAGTAGAGGTCAAAAGGTCACCGAATTTGTTAATGACGATAGTGACAATGATTTACCTTGTCGTCACAGCATTTTTTGAAGAAGGCGTGGCCTTTTTCGACCCAGTCTATACCACTCTTATGAGCCCGGCGGAGTTCTATTTAACGTTTGCCGGGTGCGTCGTTTTGTCTCTTCCGATTTTCTATCTTGCTCGTCGATATTTTAAGATAAAGGTTAACTGGGTCTTTTTATCCCTGATCGCCGTACTTTTTTTGATTGATGTCGTGGCTATTTTGGCTTTTCCAGAGTTCTCAGTTGGCGATGGTGTTTATCAGCTGACCACGTACTTGCGTCTTCGGTACATTACTTTTTGGGCCGCTGCTTGCCTGGCCTTTTACGTGATGCTGGCAATAATGCCAAAAACCGCTATCAACAACCGACAATGGAACCTCTATTTTATTGGCGGGTTGGTCATCGGCGTTTCCGCCTGCATTTACAGTTACATTGTCGAGGCTCCCCAATACGCATTTTTGTTTCGTGAACCCGACAACACGCCAATCGTTGTGACGCTATTATCTTTCACCAATAATCCCAATACATTCGGCACATTGGTTTTCATTGGGATGGTCTCAAGCTTTTTCTTGGTCGTCAACACTAGGCGATGGTGGTATGCGGTGGCTGGATATTTTCTACTAGCCAACCAATTTTTTATTCAAAGCCGAACCTCCTTGCTTATCTCGGTCTTATTTGCGGTTTTTTATTTTGTCTGGAACCTGGTAGTAACCTTCAAATCACACATTGTATGGTCGATCATCAAAATCGTATTCGGAGTTAGTGTTGTCGTTTTCTTGTTCTTGATTAAACCCACTGGTCTGGGGACCGATGTTTCATTTCTTGGGAACATTTCCAAACTAGTGTCTTTTGATTACGATCTTACCAACCCCAGCACCAGTTCTACTTTTTACTCCCGAGTCGATCTTTGGTCGAAGCTTTTCGCATCGATGTTTAGCAGCCCAGTTCGAATTCTCTTCGGCGTAGGTGATTGGAATTTTAGTTGGTATTTCGGCTTTCTTGTTAGGGGTTCGGTCCCGTCCATTCAATCGGCCCACAACGGTCTTTTTGACGTGTTTGGTCGTCACGGAATCTTTGGCGTGCTTTTATATGTGGCCTTGATCGCGTCTTTCGTGGTTTACTATGTGAAATGTCGGAAAGCCAAACTTTATTCGACCACTCTTTCTTTAGCCCTTTTCATTTGCGTTCTGCTTCACGGCCTCTTCGAGGACACCAACTTCATGAATATGCAGGCAAAAGACATGATGCTTTTGTTTATGACCTTTATGCCCTTGATGACCAATTGCGTTTTGTTGAAAAACCCGGAAAGGGTTAAGCGACAGAATGTTGAACGTTCCGATGCCGTAATCTACCGCGCCCGTTTCCAAATAAAAGAGCCCCTTCGTAAGACCCAGTTGTTGCTCCTCTTCGCTAGTCCTTTGCCGGCGATTTTCATTGGTCTATCTTCTTTCTTCGCCCACTTCAATGGCCTTTCCTCATTCGCTAATCCCTTCTTTCTGATTCAAGTTGGGGCGATTTTCCTTTGCGCCCCCTTCGTGTTCCATTTTTTGGTCGGCGATTTTCAAGCTGGCAATAAACGCCGTTTTGTGGCGTTCTTGTCGCTTCTCGTGACTCTCTTTGTCATTGACATTATTTTGTCCGTTTTAATGCCGGCAAGCCTTTCCAGCATGCTGGCCCTAGTGGTTTCCTGGCTGGCCCTGAACGTGGCGAGCCTTTGGCTTGGAAGCAAAGATGGTCGGAAGTCTTTGTTCCTATCGTATGCCCTTTATTTTTTCGTTGTGGTTATTTTGGCCGGCCTTTCGTTGACTGTGACCCAGGTTCTCCTCATCCCTTCTGCCATTTATCAACCCTATGCAGCCATGGTCCTTATTGCGTTAGATTTCGTCGTTCCGTTTTTCCTCGCCCTCGCCTCTCCTTTGTCCTCTTGGTTTTTCGTTCCGTATGAGGTCGGCGGAGTGTGGTTGGAAACTCATTACGAAAGATTTTTGTCCCTTCACGACGTAAAGTATGAATTACGGTTACTAAAAGCCACCAAAAGGAAAGTTCCTTTGCGAGATCAATGACCGATTTGGTTCAAGGTATAGTCATACCTTTGGAGTGTAGTTCTTTGTCTCTTGTGAGATAATCAAAAAGAAAAGAAAGGCGCTTGTTATGGATATTTTCGATGGCAAGGTGTTGCTCGTCACCGGGGGGACCGGCTCCTTCGGCCACGCCGTCGTCGACCGCTTTCTCCAAACCGGGAT
>Ga0183099_1000088_pt1 | contig 94927 bp, 62 predicted proteins | sample Biomet1_FD_127788 | JGI IMG/M metagenome (GOLD analysis project Ga0183099, IMG submission 127788) | Microbial communities from bioreactor (seeded with anoxic lake sediment) at LBNL, California, USA - Biofuel metagenome 1 | ecosystem: Engineered > Bioreactor > Anaerobic > Unclassified ...
GAGAGAATGCTCCAAAAAGGAATAAAAAGACAATGCGATATTTTTTTCTATATAACAGATTTTGATTAACATAGATTTGCTTATAAAAGCAGAATCCAAAGTTACAGAAATATTTTATATGGTTGATGGATTCACCAAAGAATTTGATTTCACAATAAAACCTCGTAATATTGAAAAGGGCAATGACAAAGGCTAGATACTACTGGCTCTATAGAGTGTTATCTTATGATTGAAAAGAACTTTTGTTACTCCTTGTGAAGCAATCTTTAATAATTGGAAATCGAGTAGGAGGAAAATGAAATAGTTTTCCTCCTATTTCATTTTCCGACCTCTCACACCACCGTACGTGCGGCTCCGCATACGGCGGTTTATTAAACATGACGAGAATTGTAGTAATTAAATAAGGGTTGAAAGCCTAACCTTTCAAGTTCAGTGTTAGTAAGAGTTCCTTGAAGTATTCCAGAATGAGCTACACGACAGTATCCCTTGCGGGTATAACCATTGCGGTAAGCGTCCCATTTCTTCATACCTAATTTTTCCAACTCTCGGATACGCTTCTGTGGTACTTTCCACGATTTCCATAAACACATGCGGATACGGAAACGAATCCACTTATCCAACTCTTTCAGAAAAGATCCACAATCTGCTAGTTTATAGTAACTGCACCAGCCAATAGTAGTTTTGGAAAGTTTGGATAGGCGGACTTTTATGTTCAGACTTCTACTTCTTCCCGTTATTGACTTTATCTTCCCTTTAAGACGTTGCTTGGATTTGGAACTGACATAAGGCCTCCATTGGGAGTTTCTCTTGCCAAAAGTAAATCCTAAAAGACTGCTCTTGGAAGGACGGGAAATCCTACTTTTCTCTTTGTTAACCTTCAGTATTAGGACGTCTTCAATGTACTCTGTTATGCTTCGAAGAACTCGCTCTGACGAGCGACGACTCTTTACATAGATGCTAACATCATCGGCATAACGCACAAAACGTAGGCCTCTTCGTTCTAATTCTTTGTCCAATTCATCTAATAATATATTAGAAAGAATAGGACTCAAAGGGCTTCCTTGTGGGGTGCCCTCTGTTCTTTGTTGAATCAATCCACCATCCATGATTCCTGTGCGAAGATAGCGACGTATAAGTTTCAATAGAGATTTGTCTTGTATTTGATAGCTCAAAAGCGTCATTAACTTATCATGGTTTACCTTATCGAAGAATTTCTCCAAGTCAAGTTCTATGACATGGGTATAACCTTCGTTCAGATAACTTTGTGCTTTAACAACTGCTTGATGAGCAGAGCAATTTGGACGAAATCCATAACTATTTTCACTGAAACGACTATCATAATGTCGGCTCAGAACTTGGGCTATGGCTTGTTGAATCAAGCGGTCGGTTACCGTCGGTATGCCTAGCAGACGAACACCTCCGTTAGGTTTAGGTATCTCTACCTTTCTTACTGCCGAAGGAATATAAGTAGATATTTCAATCTGTTTACGGATTGAAATCCAATTATGCTTAACATGCTCGTGAAGTGATTCTACGCGCATTTTGTCTATACCTGGAGAGCCTTGATTGGAAACAACTCGGGTGTAGGCTTGTAGCATGTTCGTTCTACTCAGTATTTCTTCTAACATTTCTACTGTCTCGTTTGGCTCTCTTCATATGCGGTTGCAGACGGATACTGAACACTCCTTGCTACTCTTCGGATTCCATCCTAACCCTCGCAAGGTAGCCCTTATAGAATAAGGTTGGCTGCCCTTAACGCACCACATCTAAACTTGGCTTTAGAAAACCGTTTAATATTCAACCCTTCCCTAAAAAAAAAATCAGGTACTATGGTATCTGCTGACTCCTTCACCCTCAGTCGTACATCGCTGTACGGGTTGTAATGGAGTGAAATTATATCACTCGGGCCATACGTATGGTAAAGGCCTCCCCAGTTAAGAATGATAACTTTCATCTCATATATCTGCCGAATTTACAGCTGTATGTTTCGGATAGTTTAGGACTTTATCTTGTTTGGCAGATTCGTCCACATACAAATGCCTTATATTCGGTTTCTGTTCGTCAGACCGAGAATTTGCCGCCGACTTCCTTCAGATTCCACCTCACGATAGACACCCTTGTCTTAAGCTAACACTTCCCACTATCAAGGTGCGTTCGGGACTTACACCCTAGAGTTATCACCCATGATGGGCGAACCAAAAAAAAGAGACTGTCTCAATGAGACAATCTCTTTTATATCTTTAGAAGAAAATCTATTATTCTGCAACCACTTCAAAAGGAATTTCAACAGAAACTTCTTTGTGAAGCTTAACAACAGCAATGTAAGAACCAACTTCTTTAACAGCGTCCTTAACAACAATAATTTTTCTATCAACTTCAAAGCCAAGTTTAGCTAGAGCATCAGCTATCTGAATATTAGATACAGAACCAAAAATAGTACCTGTAGAGCTAACTTTAGTAGCAATTGTCAGAGAAACTTCTTTTAGCTTAGCAGCAGCTGCTTCAGCATCATTTTTAATTTTCTCTAGTTTGTGTGCACGTTGCTTCAAATCTTCAGCCAACATTTTCTTTGCAGATGGAGAAGCGATAATTGCTTTTCCTGTAGGAATAAGGAAGTTACGACCATAACCAGACTTAACAGTTACGATATCGTTCTTATAACCCAAATTAACTACGTCTTCTTTCAATATAATTTCCATACTATCTCCTCCTTATTATTTCATCATATCAGTTACATATGGTAGTAACGCCAAGTGACGCGCTCTCTTCACAGCCTGTGCAATTCTACGTTGGAACTTCAAAGAAGTACCAGTAATACGACGAGGAAGAATTTTTCCTTGTTCGTTTAAGAATTTTTTCAAGAATTCAGGATCCTTATAGTCGATATATCTGATACCGCTCTTTTTGAAACGACAGTATTTCTTTTTCTTAACGTCTACTGAAGGCGGAGTTAAATATCTGATTTCTGATTGATTTTGTTGTGCCATGATTAATCCTCCTTTTTAGTTAATTTTACATGTCTTCTCTTTGCAGCATACTCTGCAGCATACTTATCCATTCTGAAAGTTAAGAAACGGATAACTTTCTCATCACGACGGAAGCTTAGTTCTAACTTTTCAACAACAGATGGTTCAGCTTTAAACTCTACCAACTGATAAAAACCTGTTGATTTCTTTTGGATTGGGTAAGCCAACTTCTTGAGTCCCCAATTCTCTTCATTAATAATCTCAGCTCCTTCTGCTTGCAGAACAGCTTTGAATTTTTCTACCGCTTCCTTCATCTGAACATCAGATAAAACGGGAGTCAAAATGAAAACGGTTTCGTATTGATTCATACTCGTTTAATTAATAAATAAATATTTGTTTTTATGAGAGCGCAAAGATAATCATTTAATCCTTAACCACAAACCATTTTAATCCTTTTTTATTTTTATCGTTTTTTATTCATTGCTTTATATTAATTAAGATAAGAATGTTATATTTGCAAGGTTGTTTAAACAATAATTTCATGATCGAACAATTTAATTTTGATATTCAGTTAATTTTTGCCATATTAAACGGCAAAGTATCGGCAGCAATAAACCGAAAATTGTCTCGTAACTTCAGGCAGAACAATTTAGAAATCAGCCCAGAACAATGGACTGTTCTTATCTTTCTATGGGAAAAAGACGGAGTAACCCAGCAAGAGTTGTGCAATGCAACCTTTAAAGACAAGCCTAGTATGACCCGCTTGATTGACAATATGGAAAAGCAACACTTGGTAGTCCGCATTTCTGACAAGAAAGATAGAAGAACTAACCTCATTCACCTTACAAAAACGGGCCGGGAGCTTGAAGAAAAAACAAGATTAATTGCAGCATTGACTTTAAAGGAAGCTTTGCGGGGAATTACACTAAAAGATCTAGAAGTAAGCCAGGAAGTTCTTCGGGCTATTTTTCATAACACAAAGGACTAAATTATTATCTCATTAATAAGCACAAAGGCCGGAAATTACTTTCCGGCCTTTGTGCTTGGAGACTTTTATCACTTAAGCCTCCACTTCAGGAGTAATCAGTTTATATCCCTTTCCGTGAATATTAATAATTTCAATTGATTCATCTTCTTTCAAATGCTTACGAAGTTTTGTGATATACACATCCATACTACGTGCATTAAAATAGTTATCATCAATCCATATCGTTTTCAAAGCAAAATCTCTTTGCAGGATTTCATTAGCATGAGCGCATAGAAGCCCAAGTAATTCAGATTCCTTTGTTGTAAGCTTTGTTTGGTTACCATCAATAGAAAGGATTTGCTTCTGAGTATCAAAAACAAACTTGCCAATCTTATAAACATTACTTTCTTTATTCTTCTTTCCTCTTACTCTTCTCAAAATAGCTTCAATTCTGAAAGTAAGCTCTTCCATACTGAATGGTTTAGTTAAATAGTCGTCAGCTCCAATTTTAAAGCCTTCAAGTATGTCATCTTTAAGCGTTTTAGCTGTTAGGAATATGATAGGAATCTCAGCATTAGCTGCACGAACTTCCTGTGCCAAAGTGAATCCATCCTTTTTTGGCATCATAACATCAAATACGCACAAATCGTACTTATTCTTCAGGAAAGCCTTATAACCAGCTTCTCCATCAGGATACAGCTCTGCGGAATATCCTTTAGCTTGCAAATATTCTCTCAAAAGCATGCCAAGATTCTCATCATCTTCGCAAAGTAAAATACGCATTTTCTCGTCCATATTGTTAATTATTTAATAAAGGTAATACAATAATAAATTTACTTCCTACACCCAGTTCACTTTCAATACGTATAGTACCTTTGTGATCCTGAATTATTTTTTTTACGTAAGCAAGTCCTAATCCAAAGCCTTTAACATCATGTAAATTACCGGTATGAACCCGGTAGAACTTATCAAAGACCTTCTTTAAATTTTCTTTCTTTATTCCAATACCATTATCGGCAATGGATATACACAATTTACCAGGTTCATTCCAAGTAGTTACAGTAAGCAACAAATCTTCTTCAGGTTTCTTATACTTAACAGCATTATCCATCAGGTTAAAGATCACGTTAGTAATATGCATCTCATCCACAAAGATATTTGGATCTTCAGCTTTTAGATTTGCTTCAATCTTTCCGTTATATTTTTCCACCTTCAACGTAAAGGTATTGATTACTCCCGAAATAAGATCGTTTGCATCAACTTCCTTCATCTTCAAAGTTGCTTTCTGACGTTCAAACATAGACATCTGAAGTACCTTCTCAACCTGGAATCTCAACCGCTTCGTTTCATCATTTATCACGCCAGATATATGCTGAAACATCTGTGGAGACTTACCCACCGCCGGATCTTTCAGCATCTGAGCTGCCAGAGAAATGGTCGATATTGGCGTTTTAAATTCATGCGTCATATTATTAATAAAGTCATTCTTCATCTCCGTCAACTTTTTCTGCCTGAAAGCAATATAAATGGTAAAGACAAATGTGATAAGCAATACCAATGTAAATGCCAAAGACGGAAGCATAAAACTGATAGAATCAAAAATATAATCCCGCCTTGAAGGGAAATGCACCGTCATAAAACTAATCTTCGAAGGCGGATCATTTGGAAAAAGTATTTGAGTATAGGAGTTTTCACTTCCTACATCTTCATAATCCGGACATCGGTACGCCTCCCTCCCATCTTTATCGGTGACCGTAAAATGATAGGGTATATCAATTCCGTTATTCACAAACTCGGATTTTAAATAGCCATCCAGGTTTTTAAAATTAACACGCTCATCCAATGTATTATCACTAGATTTATAGAGAATATTCAAAACAACTTCATCTAATAAAACCCTTTGATGAAGATATCTGTTCTTTATAGCTTCCTGTAAGGACTTAGATGTCTGAAGAATATTGTTTTCACCATGCTTCCTTGAGATCATAGCCTTTGGTAACCCTGAAGGCTTTGTCATAGTTGTTTTTAGTTCAAAATCTGAAGAAGAGGAAGCCATTGAATAATGTGAAGACTGGTGCGCCAGAGTTTCTTTATTATTAACTGCAACAGTAGAGGGAGCAGCCTGAGAACTTAAAGCCACACGTTCAGTTTCAGCCACATCCTTTTCCAAATATCTCAAAGTCTCATCATACTCCAAATTTTTAGAAACCTGATATAAGCTGCGTTTAACAGATTCATCAAATTGCTCATTTCGCATTTTAACCATCTCTTCTATATAGCTTACCTGAAGATAAAGCAAACTAATAAAAGAAAGTCCCATTACAATACCTAATATCCAGATTGTTGACTTTTTCATACAACAAATTTAACATACCTAAATTAACACTCAAAACCGATTAACCTGTTTTAACTGAGCGTTTTCTATTATTAACCGAACAGCACGTTTTATTTAATAATTTGTATATTATAACAAAAAAAGTACTGATATAGTTGCAAAAATAATATAAAATTAAGTTTTCCACTACAAAAACGCCTTTTAATATCAAACATTGTTAAAAAAAAGTCGCCGAACACGTATGAACGGCGACTTTAATCTTTCTAAATACAAAAATTGAATTATTCTTCTTTTACTTGTTTAGCTTCAAATTCTTTAATCAATTTATCCTGAACATCAGCCGGAACAAGCTCATAGCTTGAGAATTTCATAATAAATGATGCTCTTCCACCAGTAAGCGAGCTTAATGAGGTTGAATAAGAGGACATCTCTTTCAATGGAACTTTGGCTACCAACTTTTCAAACCCTTTTTCGCTGCTCATTCCCATAATCATGGCGCGGCGCCCCTGAAGATCCCCCATCACATCCCCCATTTTGTCACTAGGCACAAATACTTCCACATCGTAAATGGGTTCAAGGATTTTTGGTCCGGCATTCTTAAATGCCTCACTGAAAGCATTGCGACCGGCAAGCATAAAGGATATTTCATTAGAATCGACTGGGTGCATTTTCCCTTCATAAACAATGACACGAACATCGCGGGCATAAGAACCTGTAAGCGGGCCTTGTTCCATTCTGGCCATAATTCCTTTTAAGATAGCAGGCATAAAACGAGTATCAATAGATCCGCCCACGATACTGTTAATGAACACTAACTTTCCACCCCAATCCAACGGAATTTCTTCTTTCCCTTTTACAGCTATTTTAAATTCCTGCCCATTGAACTTATATATTTCGGGCACAGGCATTCCCTCTTTATAAGGTTCTACAATCAAATGCACTTCGCCAAACTGGCCGGCTCCTCCTGATTGTTTCTTATGACGATAGTCTGCACGAGAAGCTTTTGTTATTGTTTCACGATAAGGAATCCTTGGTTCCTCATATTTAATCAGTAACTTCTCATTGTTTTCCAAACGCCATTTCAATGTACGAAGATGGAATTCCCCCTGACCATGCACCAATGTCTGTTTCAGTTCTTTTGATTGTTCTATAACCCAGGTAGGATCTTCTTCGCGCATACGATTAAGAATGCTCATCATCTTTTCTGTATCCGCTTCATTTAGAGGCTTTATAGCCCGGGTATATCTAGAATTTGGGTATTTTATAAAGTTAAACTTATTATCACAGTCCTTACCGTTCAAGGTGTTTCCTGTTTTCACATCTTTTAGTTTCACAGTGGCGCCAATATCACCAGCTTGAAGCTCTTCAACCTTAATACGGTTAGCTCCGGCCACAACAAACATCTGGGCCATTCTTTCTTTTGAACCTCTGTCTGCATTTGTCAGATCATCTCCTTCTTTCACTTTTCCACTCATTACTTTAAAATAAGAGACTTCACCAATATGAGGTTCCACACTTGTTTTAAAGAAATAAATAGAGACAGGGGTATTTACATCCGGTGCGATTTCTTTTCCTTCCGTATTCGTTACTTTAGGCATATCAGAAACATAAGGCACTACATTTCCAAGGAATTCCATCAATCGGCGAACACCCATATCTTTTCCTGCACATACACAGAAAACTGGAAAGATACTACGTGTTACCAATCCTTCGCGGATGCCCAGACGCATTTCATCTTCTGTCAATGATTCTTGTTCAAAGAACTTTTCCATCAATGCTTCATCGTTCTCTGCAGCAGCTTCAACCAAAGCTTTATGCATTTCCATAGCCTTATCCATTTCTTCGGCAGGAATATCTTCAACAACAGGGACTCCACCTTCGGGTTTCCATGTAAATTTCTTCATCAAAAGGACATCAATCAAAGAATTAAAGCCTGGACCACAAACTAAAGGATATTGAATAGGTACAACTTTAGGACCATAAGCATCTTTCAGTTGTTCGAGGATGTTATCATAATCACACTTATCATTATCAAGCTGATTAACAACGAAAATTAGGGGCTTTTCAAATTTTTCGGTATAACGAAAATGGTTTTGTGTTCCTACTTCAACGCCATACTGTCCGTTGATTAAAAGGATAGCAGTATCTGTAACATTCAAAGCTGTAACAGCACCACCCACAAAGTCGTCTGAACCTGGACAATCAATCATATTCAGTTTTTTCCCGTTCCACTCGGTATGTAAAACAGTAGAAAACACAGAATAGCCATACTCCTGTTCTACCGGGAAGTAATCACTAACTGTGTTCTTGGCGGCGATGCTTCCTCTACGTTTTATAATACCACTCTCGAAGAGCATCGCTTCAACGAGAGTGGTTTTCCCAGAGCCTGAACTTCCCAATAAGGCAATGTTCTTAATTTCATTAGTCTGATATACCTTCATAATATATAAGATTTAAATTATTAACTCGGATATGTTCCTCGCATACCTTTTATGTGAGCGCAAATTATTAATTAAAATTCTTAAAAACAATTATTTATCCGTGTTACACAACTATGTTATTCAACACAACTATATGGTTAAGAATCTTTATACTGAGAGCTATAAATATTTAAGACGAAGACTACTTTTTAAAGAGTGCTTTTTAATTTTAATAAGTCTACTCCTAAAAAGCACAAAGCCTAGGCCTTATAATTAAAAAGAGTAGGTCTAAATATTAATATAAGCTTAATAAAAGAACTAACCTAGATAAAGAATTCCCTAAATCACCCTTGCGGGATATTTAATTTATCTGTTAATGAATCTTTTCTACCAAATAAGCCTTATTTTTGCACACTAAAACATCAAAAAGCATGGCTGGCATCTACCTACATATTCCCTTTTGCAAAACCCGCTGCATCTATTGTGACTTTTATTCTACTACAAGAAGTGAAATAAAAGATCGCTATGTATCTGCGCTTTGTAAGGAATTGCAAATCCGGAAATCATATCTGGGGAATGAACCGGTGGAGACTATTTATTTTGGTGGAGGCACTCCTTCACAATTATCCCGACAGGATTTTGAAAAGATATTCAGCACCATAAAAAAAGAATTCAATCTGGAACAATGCAATGAGATTACACTCGAGGCAAATCCCGATGATTTGAGTCCGGAATATATAAAAGAGTTATCTCCCCTACCCTTTAACCGCATCAGCATTGGTATTCAGACGTTCAATGAACAGACATTACGCCTACTTAAACGGAGACACACTGCCGAGCAAGCTATCAGAGCGGTTAAAGAATGTCGGTTGGCTGGATTTCAAAATATAAGTATAGACCTGATGTACGGTTTACCAGGAGAAACAGCGGAGAGCTGGAAAGCAGATCTGGAACAAGCAATCAGTCTCAACGTGGAACATATTTCTGCCTACCATTTAATTTATGAAGAAGGAACTCCTCTATATGAAATGCTACTTAAGCACAAAGTAGAAGAAGCGGACGAAGAATCCAGTGTTGATTTCTTTGCATTGATGATTAAGTACCTCACTCAGACGGGATTTCAGCATTATGAGATATCCAACTTCTGTATGCCCGATAAGTATTCGCGACACAATTCCAGTTATTGGACTGGTAAGAAGTATCTGGGCTGTGGACCTTCAGCGCACTCCTTTGACGGAAGCACACGCCAGTGGAATGTTTCTTCGCTGGATCAATATATTGACGCAATAGAAAAAGGCATCCCTGTAGTTGAAATAGAAGAGTTAAGCATCACCACCCGATACAATGACTTTGTGATTACCTCCCTGCGCACCATGTGGGGATTGTCTTTAAACCGATTAAAGGAGGAGTTTGGAATAGAATTAAAACAATATTGTCTTGATAATGCAAAAGCCTATCTTGATACAGGCAAACTGGAATTACGAAACAACACTCTTTTTCTCAGTAAGGACGGTATTTTTATTTCAGACGGAATTATGAGTGATCTACTTTGGGTGGAAGACTAATTTTAAAAAGGGAAACAATGTTCATTATTGCCATTATTCTATTTATGTCTACAGGAATATTTATCGGATATAGATTGCGAAACAAGGAAACAGGAGTTGTTAGTCATATTGTCACCGGATTTATCTGGCTACTACTCTTTTTGCTTGGATTGGAAGTTGGAGGAAACGAAAAACTTATTAAGGGAATCTATAACTTCGGACTGGAAGCATTCCTGCTAATGATATCAGGTGTTATTGGAAGCATACTGGCATCCTGGACACTATGGATTTATATTTCCAGGAACAATCAGAAAAAAGAAGAGAAAGAATGAAGGGGAGTCTTACCATTGTAGGTTTCTTTATACTTGGCATCATTGTAAGCCACTACAATCTTTTACCAGACAGCATTATTCACGCTGATATAAGTTTTTATGCACTTTGCGGATTAATGTTCTTTGTCGGCATAAGCATAGGAAGCGATACAAGCACCTTGAAAAATTTCAGGCAATTGAATGTACGATACGCTCTGCTACCTTTAATGACCATCTTAGGCACATTGGCAGGATGTATCATTGCGTCTTTATTTCTTTCCAATCGTTCCATCAGTGATTGCTGTGCTGTAGGTTCAGGATTAGGTTACTATTCACTATCCAGTATAATCATTACAGAATACCGCGGTGCTGAGCTGGGCACAATAGCCTTGTTATGCAATATAATGAGAGAGATAACCGCTTTATTATGCACCCCTTTCCTTGTGAAATATTTCGGAAAACTTGCTCCCATATCCGTGGGAGGAGCAACAACAGCAGACACCACCCTACCTATCATTACTCAATCCTGCGGAAAAGATATTGTCGTTATTTCGATATTTCATGGCTGCCTGACCGACTTTTCCGTACCTTTTCTAGTTACACTCTTTTGTTCATTGTAACTTATTATACTACCTTATATTATTTTCTATAATAAATATATATTATTATTTTTACCATAAAATATCGAAATAATTTGATTCTGATAAAAAAAACAAATATCTTTATCGCAACAATTAAATAATATATTTTTATACTCTTAACTACATCTCTTTAAAACTAATCTAATATGAGAAGAATTGCTATTCTATTTCTATTATTTATTATGCCTATTGGCGTAATATTTGCCCAAGAATACAATTATAATTATGATAAAGTGACCTCTGATGAGGTTTCGATGAAAACATATAAACCAGATACTACAACTTCTGCAGTCACAATCTATAAAAATGTAATTGCCAGATATGAATACAAAAAAGATGCTTTTATAATAGAGTATAATTATGAAAACAAGATAAAAATTTTAAAATCTGAAGGAGTTAAATATGCAAATATAGTTATCCCTATTTATGATAAAGGTAAAAGTGATGCATCAAAAGAATTTGTATCAAAAATTGAAGCATACGCATATAATCTGGAGGATGGAAAGATAAAGAAAACAAAAATGGATAAAAGTTACATTTTTGAAGAACGAGTTAACCCTTACTGGAAACAAATAAAATTCTCTATTCCAGCTGTAAAAGAAGGGACTGTAATTGAATACAGATACAAATTAACGTCAGAATTTCCTGATCAGATTGCCGATTGTGTTTTTCAACAAGACATTCCTGTAATTTACAGTAACTATGACATCCAAATTCCACTATATTTTGATTTCAACGCAGAGCTAAGAGGTAAAGAACAAATAAAAGTAGCAGAATCTATTGTACCCCAAACTATTTTAGTGGAAAAAGAAAACAACCAGCCATTTACCGTTGGTTTTAACTGCCGTAGAATCTTTCTCACGGTCATTAATCTCCCTGCTATAAAGGATGAGCCTAATGTTTGGTGTTCCGATGATTACCGGACTAAGGTTACATTTGAATTAAAAGGGACACAATTTCCCGATTCTGAATACAAACCTTATACAAGCACATGGGAAAACATAGATGAATTACTAAAAAAAGAAGAAGATTTTGGAGGTGTTCTTAATATGAAGAATCCCTATAGAGAAGAAATGCGTGCTTTGAATATAACATCTTTACCCACCATCACAGAAAAAACACGTGCAACTTTTCAGTTTCTCAAAACAAAAATATCATGGGATGGAAATTATCGCTTTTATGGAAATAATGTTAAAAAGGCTATTAAATTGGGAACAGGGAGCAATGCCGATTTTAACTTTGTTCTTATTAGTATGCTAAAAGATGCAGGGATAAATGCTTTCCCTGTTATGATGAGCAAACGAGATGAGGGAAGGCTCCCTATATTTTTCCCTAGTGTATATAAACTAAACACATTTGTTGTAGGCATAAATGATACTGACAGTACAAATATTTACTTAGATAGTTCTGTTAAAAATGGTGATATAAACATCCTTCCTCCTGTACTTATGGTAGATCGCGCAAGAGTTTATAACGAGAACGGAAAAGGGAGCTGGGTAAATCTGAATAATATAGGCAAACATTCAGTTAACATTCTTATATCAGGATCTATCAGCCCTGAGGGAATAATTAAAGGAGAAAGAACAGTTTCCTACACAGGAGAACAAGCTGTAGGTTTCCGAAATGCATTTCATGCAGCCAAAGACAGTGTCGCTTTTATTGAAAAGACAGAATCTGAAGATGGTATTTCAATAAAAGAATGCTCCATTAAGGATATAAACAGTTTTTCTTCCCGTGTGCAAGAAAAACTATCATTTACTAAAGAAGCATCAGCCAATGCTGAACATATTTATCTTAATCCTATGATTTTTCCTCATTTAACTAAAAATCAGTTTACCGCAGAAGATCGTAAACTTCCCATAGAATTCGATTATCCATATACATTTCAACTTGCTAGCATTTTAACTCTACCAGAAGGATATCAAGTGGAAGAGATGCCAAAACCGGTTAAGATCAATCTAGAAAACGAGGAATGCACCTGCATTTATAACGTTCAGTCTGTCGACAATCAAATCATGGTAAGATATACTTTCACCTTAAAAAAAGTTCTTTATACAAAGGACGAATATACTACCTTACGTAAATTTTGGGGCAGTATTGTTAACAAAAACAACGAACTAATTGTCTTGAAAAAAGTAGGACAACAAACATTAAACAAGAGCTAATATCTCTATTGAAATAAAAAAAACGCTTTTACATTCTATAAAAACAATATGAATTTAAGTTTATATATAAATTTAATTTAAACAATTATTCTATGAAAAGAATCTTAACTCTATTTTTCATAGCATTACCTGCTATGCTCTTATCTGCCCAGGAATATAATTTCAAATACGGCAAAGTTACAAATAACGAGGTTACCATGAAGTCTTATCAAAAAGACACTACAGCTTCAGCTGTTACAATCTATAAAAACGTTGACATTAGCTATGAATACGGAGCAAAAGGTTTTGAGGTAGAATACTATTATGAGACAAAAATTAAAGTTCTAAAATCAGAAGGAACCGAATATGCAAATGTGACTATCCCTTTTTATGATAATGGCAAAAGCAATTCACCGAAAGAAGATGTATCAAAGATAGAAGCGTATGCTTATAATATAGAGAATGGGAAAATCGTAAAAACAAAGATGGATAAAACCTATATCTTTGAAGAGAAAGTTAATGACAACTGGAAGCAAATTAAATTTTCCATACCATCAGTTAAAGCCGGAACTGTAATTGAATACAAATACAAACTATCATCCGAGATTTATTATCAGCTTTCCGATATGGTTATACAGCAAAGCATACCCGTAATTTATGCAAATTATGAAGTTCGTATTCCTGAATATTACAAATTTAATATCGAAACCAGAAGCACTGAACCATTAAAAACAAAAGAAAGCACAGCTAACCAAGGATTTACTGTTAAAGATGACGAAGGTCATTTCCAACAAGTGACTTGTAATTGCAGACAGCTGACTTTTTCCGTAAATGACCTACCTGCCTTAAAGGACGAACCCAATGTGTGGTGTACTGATGACTTCCGCGCTCAAGTAAGTTTTGAATTACAAGGCATACAATTCCCCAATTCATTGTACAAACCTTACACTACTACCTGGGAGGATATTGATAAATTACTAAAAGATGATGAAGATTTTGGTGGTGCACTTAAATTAAGGAATCCATATAAAGAAGAAATGCACGTCATTAATTTGTCGAACCTCACTGCACAAGAAAAGATCCGCGCCATTTTCAAGTTCCTGAAGACCAAAATCACATGGAATGACAAGTATGGTTTTAATGGAGAAAATGTTAAAAAAGCTATCAAGAACGGAACAGGAAGTAATGCAGATATTAATTTTGTACTTATTAGTATGTTAAAGGATGCAGGCATGGATGCATTTCCTGTAATGATGAGCAAAAGAGACCAGGGAAGGCTTCCTTACACATATCCTAGTATAAACAAATTAAATACATTTGTTGTAGGAATCCATGATACAGACAGTACTACTGTTTATTTAGATGGTTCCGTAAAAAATGGCGATATAAATATACTACCACCTGTTCTTATGGTAGATAGGGCAAGAACACTCCATACAAAAGAAGCCGGAGCGTGGGTAGATCTGACCAATATTGGCAGACATTCAGTTAATGCACTTATTTCAGGATCTATCAGTCCTGAGGGAGTAATAAAAGGCGAAAGAACGATTTCGTATATTGGAGAACAGGCTGCAAATTTCAGGGCTGCATTCAAGGCTGCTAAAGATAGTACTTCTTTTATAGAAAAGACAGAAACTGAAGATGGAATTTCAATAAAGGAATGCTCCTTTAAGGATATAAACAGTCTTTCGCCCAGCGTACAGGAAAGGGTGTCTTTCAGTAAAGAGACAACATCAAATGATGAGCATATATATCTTAATCCAATGGTATTTCCTCATTTAACAAAGAACCAGTTTATTAAAGAAGAACGTAAGTTCCCTATCGAGTTCAATTACCCATACACATATAAACTTACAAGTGTTTTAAATATTCCCGAAGGATATCAGGTGGAAGAAATGCCGAAACCAGTTAAGATTAATCTGGAAAATGAGGGATGTACCTGCACTTATAGTACAAAATTTGAAAATAATCAAATTTTTGTGAGATATATTTTTTCTTTAAAAAGAATTCTTTACACAAAAGATGAATACAGTTCTTTACGCCAGCTGTGGGGAACTATAGTAGACAAGAATAATGAATTAATTATTTTAAAGAAAGCCACACAACAACCGGCAAACACAGCACAAAAATAAAAACATAACATTAAACAGAAAAGATTATACCATGTATAATAAGAGAATAAGTGCTGTTTTAGGTTCTATTTTAATATGCGGAGCCTTAAACGCACAAGATAAACTCACATTATCCGAAATCCCGGACTCCCTCAAACAAAATGCTTATTCTGTTGTGAGGCTAGATGATCAGGAATTCACTTACAAGTCAAATGTTAGCGGCGAGCAAAAATCTACAACGATAACCACCATTCTTGAAAGCAAAGGTAATGATGAAGCCAATTTCATTTGTTCCTGCGACCAGTTTGAAGAATTGCGCAACTTTCGAGGTGGTATATATGATGCTAACGGCAATCTTATCCGTAAAATAAAACAATCGGATTTGAAGTCCACAGAATATACTTCCGATCTTGCATCAGATCAAAAGAGATACTATTATGACTGTGATGCTGTAGCTTATCCTTTTACAGTAAAGTATGAATGGGAGATAAAGTACAAGAACGGATTAATAGGACTCCCTACTTTCGCACCTCAAAGCAACTACAACCAATCTGTAGAAAAAGCTGTTTATCGTTTCTATGCGCCTGATAATGTTGATTTTTTATACAAAGTCCTCAACATAAAAGTTGCACCAGAAATAAAGAAAGGTAAAGAGGGTATTTACAAAGAATGGATGCTCACTAACCTTAAGGCTATAGAAGATGAGCCATACACAGAATCAATAACCACATTGATCCCTTTACTTTATATCGTTCCCAAGGACTTCATTTTCGACAATACACATGGTGATCTGAGCAGTTGGAAGACTTACGGGAACTGGCAGTATGGATTATTAAAAGACCGCGATATACTCTCCGATGAAACAAAAAAGAAGCTTATCGAATTAACCAAAGATTGTAAATCCGACCATGAAAAAGTCAAGATCCTGTATGATTATCTGGCAAAAACAACCAGATATGTAAGTATCCAGCTAGGTATTGGAGGATTTCAGCCAATGTCTGCAGAAGAAGTTGTAAAAACAGGATTTGCCGATTGTAAAGGTTTATCAAATTATATGCGGGCTATGCTCAAAGAATTAGGAATACCCTCTACATATACAGTGATCAGTACAGAAAGAACCAGGTTATTTAAAGATTATGCAAGTGCCAATCAAATGAATCATGTAATTCTTCAGGTCCCTTTGAAGGGTGAAACTCTTTGGCTGGAATGCACAAATCCAGAACTTCCTTTTGGTTTCGTTCACAGCAGCATTGCCGGACACGACGCTATTCTTATTAAAGAGACAGGAGGTGAGTTATATAAGTTACCCACTTACAAAGACTCACTGAACACAGAGAGTCATAATGCCATTATCACTTTAACAGATCAGGGAAGTGCAACAGCAAGTGTTACACGTTCCAGTCATTTATTTCAATACGAAAGTATGTTCGGGTTTACAAAGATGAGTCCTACCAAACAGATTGATTATCTGCGTGAAGATGTACAATTACCACAAGCAAGAGTCAACAGTATTACTTACAAGGAAGAAAAATCTGCAAAACCGTCCATTACATTGAATTACAAAGTGGATTGTGAAAAGTATGGTAGTAAAACAGGCAACAGACTCTTTATTCCTATAAATGTTTTTCGACAGGGACCAAAGAAACTAGCAAATAAGAAACGGATTCACCCTATACACATCGGTTATGGATATATGGATAGTGACACCATCACCCTTGAGATTCCCCCAAATTACACGGTAGAATCTTTACCCAAACTTCCGGCAATAAACAAGAAATTCGGTAAGTTCAATGCAACAATCAGCCTGAATGGGAATAAAATACTTATCACCAACCAACTATTTCTCCGTTCTGGCGAATATGCCATAAAAGAATATTCCGAGTTTTCGGAATTCTGCAAAGAAGTATCCAATGCTTACGCAAGTAAGATTATTTTAAAGAAAAGCATGGAGTAGGAGCTTAAATTGAAATTACGGGCAAACTTATAGAGTCACTCTAATAGAAATCCAAATAGTCTATATAAAAGAAGAAAAATGATTTGTATAGAAGAGTATATGATGTTTTGTACAGAAGGTTAATCTCTTTTGTACAAAACATTTTTATTATTAGACGGTTTTTTATACTCATTCTAAAAAAATAGGCAAATGATTAATGTAACGACAAACGTTTTTTGTACCTTTACAAAATGAAACATTCTGTTTCATAATGCCTGATATGGCTCCCGTCTCCATGCGAGGCACTGCGAAAAGAAAAAAGAAAAAATAAAATATATAATGAGTCACAAATGGAATTATCAACCTCCTACACATGAACAGAAAGAACTTAGCCAAAGTTTAGCCGATGAATTGGGGATAAGCCCTATTCTAGGAAAACTTCTTGTACAACGAGGAATTGAGACTGCCGCAGAGGCCAGAAAATTCTTCCGCCCGCAACTACAGGACCTACATGACCCTTTTCTAATGAAAGACATGAGTTTAGCAGTTGAACGACTTAACCAGTCTATGGGACGGAAAGAGCGTATAATGATTTATGGAGATTATGATGTGGACGGTACAACAGCTGTTGCGCTAGTCTATAAGTTTATACAACAATTCTATTCAAACATTGATTATTACATCCCCGACCGCTACAACGAAGGTTATGGTGTTTCAGTTCAGGGAATTGACTATGCAGCCAAAACAGGCGTTCGCCTTATCATTGTTTTGGATTGTGGCATAAAAGCTATTGAGGAAGTTACATATGCCAAAGAAAAAGGCATTGATTTCATTATTTGCGATCATCATGTGCCGGATGATGTTCTTCCGCCCGCTGTTGCCATTCTGAATGCCAAGAGGGAAGATAATACTTATCCATACACTCACCTGTCTGGTTGCGGGGTAGGTTTTAAGTTTATGCAGGCATTTGCCATCAACAATGGAATAGATTTTCATCAGCTTACACCACTACTCGACCTGGTAGCCGTAAGCATTGCCTCAGATATTGTACCTATTATGGGAGAGAACCGCATTCTTGCTTACCATGGATTAAAGCAACTGAATGCAAACCCAAGTATTGGACTGAAAGCAATCACTGATATTTGCGGATTAAACGATAAAGAAATCACGATGAGTGATATCGTTTTCAAGATAGGTCCACGCATCAATGCATCGGGAAGAATCCAGAATGGCAAAGAGGCTGTTGATTTATTGATAGAGAAAGATTATTCCTTGGCATTGGAGAAAAGTAATCAGATCAACCAGTATAACGAAACCCGTAAAGATCTGGATAAAAGTATGACCGAAGAAGCCAACAATATTGTTGACAGTCTGGAAGGTTTAGCAGATCGTCGTTCCATTGTGATTTATAATGAGGAGTGGCACAAAGGAGTTATCGGTATTGTAGCTTCAAGACTAACTGAAATCTATTACCGCCCAGCAGTTGTATTAACACGCACTGAGAATCTTGCTACAGGTTCAGCTCGTTCTGTTTCCGGATTTGATGTGTATAAAGCCATTGAGAATTGCCGCGATTTGCTTGAGAATTTTGGAGGACATACTTATGCTGCAGGGCTTTCAATGAAAATTGAGAATGTGGAAAAATTCACTAAACGATTTGAAGAGTTCGTCTCCAGCCATATTTTACCTGAACAAAGAAGCGCAGTAATTGATATTGATTCGGAAATTGATTTTAAAGATATTACTCCCCGATTCTTCTCTGAGTTAAAGAAGTTCAACCCTTTTGGGCCGGACAACCATAGACCTATATTCTGTACTTGTCATGTGTACGACTATGGAACCAGTAAAGTTGTGGGCCGAGAACAGGAACATATCAAGCTAGAACTTGTGGACAACAAATCCAATAATGTAATGAACGGAATTGCTTTCGGACAAAGTTCACATGTGCGTTACATCAAAACCAAGCGTTCATTTGATATCTGTTACAGCATTGAAGAAAACACACATAAGCATGGAGAAATTCAGCTTATAATTGAAGACATAAAGCCTACAGAGTAAATATGCCGGCAAATTACCGCGACATACTAAAGCAATACTGGGGATATTCTGATTTCCGGGATCTGCAGGAAGATATTATCAACAGCATTGGTGAAGGAAAAGACACGTTGGGACTAATGCCTACCGGTGGCGGTAAATCTATTACGTTCCAGGTGCCGGCTCTTGCCAAGGAAGGAATATGTATTGTTGTTACCCCGCTTATTGCCCTAATGAAAGATCAGGTACAAAATCTGAGAAGCCGGGGTATAAAAGCTGTAGCAGTCTATTCTGGTATGACACGGAAAGAGATACTTATCGCATTAGAGAACTGCATCTTTGGCGATTACAAGTTTCTTTATATTTCTCCCGAACGACTTGACACGGAAATATTTCAGCTAAAGTTACGGAGCATGAAGGTGAGTATGATTACTGTTGACGAATCTCACTGTATCTCTCAATGGGGATACGACTTCCGACCTGCTTATCTTAAGATAGCCGACATACGGAATCTACTTCCCGGCATTCCTGTACTTGCATTAACCGCAACAGCTACCCCCGGGGTGGTAAAAGACATTCAGGAAAGATTGCACTTTGCTAAAGAGAATGTCTTTCGCATGAGCTTTGAAAGAAAGAATCTTGCTTACATAGTTCGCCAAACAGACAATAAGCAAGATGAACTTTTACACATTCTCAGTAAAGTACCCGGCACAGCCATTGTATATGCACGTAGCCGTAAAAGAACAAAGGAAACAGCTGATATATTACGAAAAGCCGGCATCTCAGCAGATTTCTATCATGCCGGATTAAGTAACGAAACCAAAGACCTCCGCCAAAAGCAATGGCAAACAGGAGAATTCCGGGTTATCGTGGCCACCAATGCCTTTGGCATGGGTATTGATAAGGCAAACGTAAGACTGGTTGTCCATGTTGACCTACCTGATTCACCAGAAGCCTACTTTCAGGAAGCAGGTAGGGCTGGTCGTGACGGAGAAAAAGCCTATGCAGTAATTCTATATTCCAAATCAGATAAGACTACACTTAACAAGCGTATATCAGATACATTCCCCGAAAAAGAGTATATCAAGCAAATCTATGAACACCTGAACTTTTATTACCAGATGGCTATGGGTGACGGACAGGGAAGAATGTACGACTTTAGTCTGGAACAATTCTGCCGTAACTTTAAGCATTTCCCTGTACCGGCAGACGGTGCACTGAAAATCCTTTCACAAGCAGGATATATAGAATATACAGATGAACAGGACAACGCTTCCCGACTCATTTTCACCGTTGGTCGTGATGAACTGTATAAATTCAGAGAAATGGGCCCTGAAATAGAAGCTCTTATTCAGGCACTACTTCGCTCCTATACAGGTATTTTTACTGATTATGCCTATATACATGAAAACTCACTGGCTACAAGGCTCAATCTCACGCAGCAAAGAGTTTATGAAATACTGATCTTTTTAACCAAGCGAAGAATCATAGACTACATACCTCGTAAAAAAACACCTTATATAATATATACACGTGAACGGGTAGAGCTTCGCCATCTTCATATTCCAAAGGAAGTCTATGAGGAGAGAAAAGAAAGATATGTAAAACGCATCAATGCGATGATAGAGTACGTTACTGCAGATAATGCCTGTCGCAGTCGTATGCTGCTCCGCTATTTCGGAGAAAAGAACGATCACAACTGCGGTCAATGCGATATATGTCTACAAAAGAATGAAAGCGGCTTACGGCAGTCCGAATTTGACAAACTTGCTTCTCAGATATTTGCAACACTGGAAGATAAAAGTATGACTCCGGCTGAGATTGTACGCAAATTAAACCTTGAGCCCGACAAAGTAAGTATTGTTATTCAATATTTATTAGATGAAGGGAGATTAAATATCAAAGATGGAATGATAAATAACTCAACAAATTGATTACTTTTGTACCTCCTTAAAAAAACGAACAACAAATTATATGGCAAACTTTTTTAAAACATTCTTCACTGGAGACTCTGTAGAACCTGAAAATGAGAAAGCTAAAGCAGAGAAAAAGAACTTCGAGCTATTCAAATATGATGGCATGAGAGCCGAACGCATCGGTAATATTGATTACGCTATCAAATGTTATACAGAAGCATTAGCCATCCAGGAAGATTTTGAAACACTGAGCTATCTGGCAAAGGCATATATTCATCAAAATGAATTAGGTGAAGCAAGAAAAACATTGCACCGAATGATAGATATTGACCCAAATGTGGCATCCACATACCTCACTTTGGCCAATATTAATTATACCACAGAACATTATCAGATAACTATTGAAAACTGTCTGGATGTATTGCGCATCAATAATGAAGACACAGATGCTTATCTACTTCTTGCAAAAGGAAACCATGCAATGAATGATGATATAAATGCAATTATCAATCTGACTGAAGCAATCAAAATAAAGAATGATTTCACAGAAGCTTATCTTATGCGTGCCGAAGTACTGGAAGGTATTAATGAGCATGAAAGTGCAATGGAAGATATTGAAAAAGTCATTGAACTAAACGCCGAAGAAGAAGCAGCTTATTTGCTTCGTGGAAAAATAAAGGAGCACACTTCTACTGAAGAAGCTACTGCAGATTATAAACATGTAATTGAGCTTAATCCATTCAATGAGCAAGCCTACCTGTATTTAGGACAGCTACTAATTTCTGAAAAGAAATATGATGAAGCTATTGAGAACTTTGATGAAGCCATAGAACTAAAAGAAGACTTCAGCAAGGCATACCATGAACGTGGACGCGCCAAGTTCCTTAATGATGACAAAGAAGGTTCTATGGAAGATATGAAGAAAGCAATGGAACTAAACCCAAAAGCAGAGAAAAGTCTGGAGGGCCAGTTCAACAACTTTACCGACATATATGCTGGAGCAAAATTATTCTAAAAATTACCATTTGAAACAAAAAGCTCTTTTTTATAAAAAAATTCATTATTATTGTTTGCTCTTTCAATAAAAGTCGTACATTTGCACTCGAATAATAACAAAAGACGAATATGAAGTCATTTACTTATACATTCTTTTTCTTTTATTACTTTTACTTTAGCCAGAAAGTAGAGCGGGAATTTGTATGTATCAGTTAGAACAATAAATGATTTAAACTAAAAATAAACAAAAATCCCGCTCCTTATTGGAGACGGGATTTTTTTATTATATATAATTACTCTATTATGAAAAAGATAGCCATACAAGGAACAAAAGGTTCATACCATGATATAGCTGCTCATAAACTATTTCCAAACGAAGAAATTGAGTTAATCTGCTGCGGTCATTTTCAGGATGTATTTGCAGCGGTGAAAGCTGACAGTCAGACTATGGGACTGGTAGCCATAGAGAACACCATTGCCGGAAGTCTATTACAAAACCATGAGTTGCTGCGTAAGAATCAACTGCAGATCATAGGTGAATACAAGCTGCGCATTTCACACTGTTTTGTCTGCCTGCCCGATGAGGACTGGGATGATATTGTAGAAGTAAACTCACACCCTATCGCTTTGATGCAATGCCAGGAGTTTCTCGACAGCCATCCAAACTTCAAAGTTGTAGAGGCAGAAGATACTGCAAAAAGCGCGGAAATAATCCGAAAAGAGAACCTGAAAGGGCATGCCGCCATCTGCTCCAAAGCCGCAGCTCAGCTGTACGGAATGAAAGTCTTGCAGGAAGGTATTGAAACAAACAAGCATAACTTCACCCGGTTCCTTTTAGTAGCCGATCCTTGGCTGGCCGATGATTTCAGAAAAGACCTGAACATAAATAAGTCAAATATTGTTTTCTCATTGCAACACACCGAAGGAAGTCTTTCTCAGGTTCTTTCCATCCTATCCTTTTATAACATCAATCTTACAAAAATACAATCATTGCCTATAATAGGCCGGGAATGGGAATATCTGTTTTACGTAGATCTTACATTTAATGATTACTTAAGATACAGACAAGCAATTGATGCAATCACTCCATTAACCAAAGAACTAAGAACTTTAGGAGAATATGAAGAAGGAAAATCAAGTAGCATATAATATCGCTCCAGCCTCAAGGCTGAACAGCGTGAGCGAATACTACTTCTCTAAAAAGCTGAAAGAGGTAGCAAAAATGAATGCTGAAGGAAAAAATGTTATTAGTTTAGGAATCGGCAGTCCCGATCTTCCTCCTTCACAAGTAACATTGCAAACCATGTGTGAACAAACTATGCGTAGTGATGTACACGGTTATCAGCCTTATGTGGGAATACCCGAACTTCGCAAAGGATTCTCTGACTGGTACAAGCAATGGTATAACGTTGATTTGGATCCCAATACTGAAATACAGCCTTTAATTGGTTCAAAAGAAGGAATACTTCATGTAACCCTTGCTTTTGTAAACCCGGGAGAAGAAGTACTGGTACCCAATCCGGGATACCCAACCTACACCTCACTGAGCACATTGCTTGGCGCAAAGGTTGTTCCTTATGATTTGAAGGAAGAAAACGGATGGATGCCCAACTTTGAAGAGTTGGAAAAGATGGATCTCAGCAATGTGAAGCTAATGTGGACAAACTATCCTCATATGCCTACAGGTACTAGAGCTTCAATGGATTTATATGAAAAATTGATATCTTTTGCCCGTAAACATAACATTGTGATTGTAAACGATAATCCATACAGCTTTATCCTCAACGATCATCCTTTGAGTATACTTAGTGTTCCGGGAGCAAAAGAATGCTGCATTGAATTCAACTCCATGAGTAAAAGCCACAATATGCCGGGCTGGCGTGTGGGAATGCTTGCCTCTAATGCACAATTCATCCAGTGGGTACTGAAAGTAAAAAGCAATATAGATTCAGGCATGTTTCGTCCTTTACAGATGGCAGCTGCCAAAGCACTAGCTTGTGACGAATCATGGTATACTGAAATAAACAGTGTTTATCGTGAAAGAAGAGGACTGGCAGGAGAAATAATGCATGCTTTAGGCTGCACCTATGATGAAAACCAGGTAGGCATGTTCCTTTGGGGAAAAGTACCCGATTCTTGTGAGAATGTGGAAACGCTGACAGACAAGGTTCTTTATGAAGCCAATGTCTTTATTACTCCGGGATTTATCTTTGGAAGTAACGGAGCCCGATACATTCGCCTTTCTCTTTGTTGTAATAAAGAGATGCTGGCAAAAGCGCTGGAAAGAATCAAACTAATAAGTAAATAAAAAAATATAAAAATATTCAAGATGGAATTAGAATCAATTTTATTACCAGGTGTGGAAGCTAAACGACCAATCGTTATTGCAGGTCCATGTAGTGCAGAGACAGAAGAACAGGTTATGGAAACTGCTAAGCAATTAGCAAGTAAAGGAATCAAAATTTTCCGTGCCGGAATCTGGAAACCACGTACCAAACCAGGAGGCTTTGAGGGTGTAGGTGTAGAAGGACTTTCCTGGTTACAAAGAGTAAAAAAAGAGACCGGAATGTATGTATCTACAGAAGTAGCTACAGCAAAACATGTGGAAGAAGCATTGAAACATAACATTGACATTCTATGGATCGGAGCCCGCACTTCTGCAAATCCTTTTGCCGTACAGGAAATTGCTGATGCACTACAAGGTGTAGATATCCCTGTATTAATTAAGAATCCCGTAAATCCAGACCTTGAGTTATGGATTGGAGCCTTGGAACGTCTTCACAATGCCGGATTAAGACGTTTGGGAGTTATTCACAGAGGATTCAGCACATACGACAAAAAGATATACCGCAATCTTCCACAATGGCATATTCCTATTGAACTGCGTCGTCGTATTCCTAATCTTCCTATGTTCTGCGACCCTAGCCACATTGGCGGAAAGCGTGAACTTATAGCTTCGCTGAGTCAGCAAGCTATGGACTTGAATTTCGATGGATTAATAATCGAATCTCACTGCAATCCTGATGTTGCTTTAAGTGATGCCTCACAGCAGGTAACACCAGATATTTTAGATTACATCCTCAATATGTTGGTTATCCGTAAGGAAACACAAACAACAGAAAGTCTTGCAGAGCTCAGAAGACAGATAGACGAATGTGACAACTCACTGATTGAAATATTGGCAAAGAGAATGAGAATCAGCCGTGAGATCGGTACATTTAAGAAAGAACACAACATGACTGTACTTCAAAGCGGACGTTATGATGAAATTCTATCTAAGCGAGGAGCACAAGGGACTGAATTCGGTATGGATGCAGAATTCATGAAAACAGTATTCGAAGCCATTCATGAAGAATCTGTGCGTCAGCAAATGGAAATACTAAACAAATAAACATCAGTCATGAGAATTTTAGTTCTAGGAGCCGGTAAAATGGGCTCCTTCTTTACGGATGTATTAAGTTTCCAGCACGAAACAGCTGTATTCGATGTTAATCCACAGCAACTCCGGTTTGTGTACAACACCTACCGCTTCACCACATTGGAAGAAATTAAGGAGTTTGAACCGGAACTGGTCATTAATGCTGTTACAATTAAATATACACTCGAGGCCTTCAGACAAATTCTTCCAGTATTGCCAAAAGACTGTATTTTAAGTGATATAACCAGTGTAAAGACCGGATTAAAAAAGTTTTATCAGGAAAGCGGCTTCCGTTATGTATCCACACATCCCATGTTTGGCCCCACATTTGCAAGCTTAAACAACCTTTCCAGTGAAAGTGCCATTATTATTTCAGAGAGCGATCATCTGGGAAAAGTATTTTTCAAAGACCTGTACAGTACTCTAGGTCTCAACATCTTTGAATATAGCTTTGATGAGCACGATGACACGGTGGCATATTCACTGTCTATCCCGTTTGTTTCTACCTTTGTATTTGCAGCGGTAATGAAACATCAGGAAGCTCCGGGCACCACATTCAAAAAGCACATGGCTATAGCCAAAGGCTTAATGAGTGAAGACGACTATCTGCTCCAGGAAATACTTTTCAACCCACGCACTCCTGCACAAGTAGAAAATATCCGCAGAGAACTGAAAGAGATTCTGGAAATTATCACTGCAAAAGATGCAGACCGATTAAAGAAATACCTTACAAAAATTCGAAAGAACATACAATAACCAGTATTGAGTCTGTTTATTATCAGACTTATGCATCTATCGAATAAACTAGCGTGATACGAGTATTTGTAAATACTTGAATCGCGCTAGTTTTATTTTTGTTAAAACTATCTTTATCAACGTTTTACCTTTTTAATCTAAATTTTGAACATTCTTTCTTTAGAATCATTATAAATAGATATCTTTGCAGCAAAAGGCAGACTATAACTTCTTTTAAATTTTCAGAACTTATAAGGCAATTATATGCAGAAACTACAAAAATTCTCAGAAAATGAAAAAATGAGTGATTTAATCATTGAAAATCATTCATTACTATTGGTAATCAGCCGTTTCGGTTTATCATTGGGATTTGGAGATAAAACCGTAAAAGAAGTATGCGAAACAAGTGGCATTGACTGTACCACTTTTTTAGTTGTGGTGAACTTTCTGTCGGAAGATAATTTTGAGATAGATAATGTATATAACAATATCTCTATTGAATCAATTATAGATTATCTGAAAAATGCTCACACTTACTTTCTGGATTTTAAACTGCCAGCCATACGGGCTAAATTACTTCAGGCTGTTAATACAGGAGAACAAAGCATTCCATATAGCATTCTTTTCACAAAATTCTTCGATGAATATGTAGCCGAAGTGCAAAAACATATGAACTACGAAGATAATGTGGTTTTCCCATACGTATTACAACTTAAAAAAGGACAAAAAGATAAGAAATACAGTATTTCTATTTTTCAGCAACGTCATAATGAGATTGATTCAAAGCTCGAAGAACTAAAAAACATCCTTATTAAATACTATCCTGCCAAGGGAAATAACCATTTACTTACTGAAGTATTATTTGATATCCTGTCATGTGAGATTGATCTTGCCTCACACAACCGGGTAGAAGATTATTTATTTGTACCGTCTATTGAGGCTATCGAACGAAAAATAATGCAGTAAGATGAACAAAGAATTGCTAAAAATAGCTATTGCAGAACCTTCGGTTATAATTCGTAGTGGCATCACCGTCGTTTTAAAACGAATTCCAGGATTTCGTATTCAGCCGGTTGAAATAACTTCTATCAATACGCTTAATAATTACCTGCACCTTCACAAACCCGATATACTAATTATTAATCCGGCATTTTGGGGAAATTTAGACATAATAAAGTTAAAGGAAGAAACTGAGAATCCGAAACTAATCTGCTTAGCCTTATTAAGCTCTGTTATTGATCTTAACTTGTTGCGTCCTTACAATGACACGATTAGTCTTTATGATAATGTGGATCAATTGAAAGAAAAACTTGATAAGTTGTTCGATTCTTTAGAAGAACTTTCTGATGAGACAAACAGTTTAAGTCAGCGCGAAAAAGAAATTATCTCATGTGTCGTAAAAGGACTTACAAACAAAGAAATCGCACAAGAATTATTCCTCTCAACACATACCGTTATTTCACATAGAAGAAATATAGCCCGTAAACTTGAAATTCACAGTACTGCAGGTCTAACCATCTATGCTATAGTCAATAAACTAGTTGAACTTGATGAAATTAAAAAGAACATTAGCCTTTAAAATTTAAGTATTAAATAGAATTTCACTAATTCAAAACAAGAAAAAGAATACAGCTCTGTATTCTTTTTCTTGTTTTATACCTATATGTGGTTACGTCTTGTATCACAATCATCATTATTGGGGATATATAAGTTGATTCTGCGATAGTACTTTTGTACATCATAAAACAACAAATTAATTCTTTATGAAGAAAAGGAATAAATTCTTGATTATAGGTGCATATATGTTAGTGTGTTTTAATGCTGCACATGCGCAAGTGGTGAGTACAAAAAATGAATCACCTTTAAACTTTAAGGCTTCATATATAGGTGATGTGGTTAGTAATTTTATGGGTGGAATAAAGACCGGAACTACCTATCTGGGACTGGCTAATTTAAAAGCTGAGTTTGATACCGAGAAAGCCAAATGGTGGAAAGATGGAACGCTATTTGTGAATTTTGGAAATACACATGGTGGCCAACCATCGGCAAACATGGTAGGTGATTTTCAAGGTATTTCAAATATTGAAGCCGGTAATCTGACTTTTCTATATGAACTTTGGTACAAACAAAAAATTGGAAAAATAAATTTCACAGTTGGATTGCAGGACTTGAATGCAGACTTTGCTACAAGCGAGAATGGAGCTTTGTTTACAAATAGTTCTTTTGGAATTCATTCAAGTATTGCCGACAATGTTGCACCACCCATTTTCCCACTTACAGCCTTAGGAGTAAATTTAAAATGGAATATCTCGAATACTTATTTATGGCAAGTAGCTGTTTTTGACGGCACGCCGGATGATTATAAGACTAACCCCTACAACACACATTGGAGACTGAGTAAAAATCAAGGTTACCTGACTGTTACAGAATTTCAAATCAACAAAAGTTTACTAAAAGGGATGCAAGGCATTTATAAATTTGGTGTTTACTATCATCAACATAACGACACCATAGACGCTGAACAACATAATGGAGGATTTTACTTTGTTGGAGATCAGCAAATTAACGATAAAATTTCTCTCTTCTCGCAGATTGGATTAAGTCCCAAGAAAAAGAACAACCACAACCAGTATTACAGTATTGGAATGAATTACAAAGGTCTGTTCAACAATAGGCCAGCAGATCAATGTGGTATTGCTATTGCTCATGCAGGAATTCATGATAATGCTATAGGCAGTGAAACAGCTATTGAGCTTACATATCAATTTGAATTAAATGAAAATATATATGTGAGACCAGATATTCAATATATTATCAATCCAGTTGGAACAACAAGCAAGCTTGACAATGCCCTGGTTGGATTTATTCGTTTCGGAATTGAATTTTAATATTGAGTTTTTTTCTGAGAAAGAAGATTTCAAATCACTAAATCTATTTTTATAATGATAAATAATAATACATACCTTTCCGATATTAAAACCGGTAATGAAGCCATTATCACCAAAGTACTTGGCCATGGGGCCTTTCGGAAACGTATTACCGAGATGGGCTTTGTAAAAGGAGAAAGAGTAAGAGTAATTAAAAATGCACCTTTACAAGATCCAGTAGAATACGAAATAATGGGCTACAACGTATCCCTACGCAGAAGTGAAGCTGAACTAGTAGAGGTAGTCTCTGTAGAAGATGCCGCAAGCTTATCTGAAATTAAATTCGAAGGAACCATTGATGAGGAGATCCTTAAAGTCTCCGCATTAGAAAAAGGGAAAGTTATAAATGTGGCTTTAGTAGGAAATCCTAACTGCGGAAAAACCACATTTTTTAATTACGCATCCGGTTCACACGAAAGAGTAGGAAATTACAGCGGGGTAACCGTAGATGCTAAAGAAGCATTCTTAAAAAAGGATGGTTATACCTTTAAAATAGTTGATTTACCCGGAACCTATTCCATTACAGAATATTCGCCAGAAGAGTTATACGTTCGGACACACATCATGGAAAAGATGCCCGATATAGTGATCAATGTAGTTGACGCCTCTAATCTGAAGCGTAATCTTTTCCTTACTACTCAACTTATTGACATGAATATCAAGGTCGTAATTGCCTTGAACATGTATGATGAACTGGAAAAGAAAGGGGCTAAATTTGATTATGACAGTTTAGGTAAAATGCTGGGAATTCCCATTATTCCCACTGTAGCGTCTAAAGGCATTGGTGTTGATGAATTGTTCAACAAGCTAATTGAAGTATATGAAGACCGTGACCCAAGTGTGCGACATATTCACATCAATTATGGATCACTTATTGAAGGGGCTTTGAAAAATATACAAGACGCAATCTGGAAGAATCCTCAGATAACCGACAAATTATCTTCCCGCTACATCGCTGTAAAATTGCTGGAAACGGATAAAACGACTCTATCAAAGCTTGAAAAATTAAGTAATTTCGAGCAAATAAAATCCTTAACAGAACGCACTATTGTCGATTTGGAAAAAGAATATGGTGAACGTTCCGAAACCATTATTACCGATGCTAAATATGGCTTTATTGATGGAGCTTTGAAAGAAACTTATCAGGAGCTCCCAAAAGACAGATATAAAATAAAAAGAGAATGGGACGATGTGTTAACGCATAAAATATGGGGATTTCCTATTTTCTTGTTTTTGATGTGGCTAATGTTTCAAGCTACTTTCACTTTGGGAAGCTACCCTATGGATTGGATAGATTCAGGTGTTGGGCTATTAGGTGAATTGGTGCAAAACATAATGCCGGAAGGAGCTCTGCGAGATTTATTAGTCGATGGCATTATTGGCGGTGTAGGCGGCGTAATTGTTTTCCTTCCTAACATTCTTATATTGTTTTTCTTTATCTCACTAATGGAAGATACCGGTTATATGGCACGTGCTTCCTTTATAATGGATAAGTTAATGCACAAAATAGGTTTACACGGTAAATCCTTTATTCCGCTAGTAATGGGATTTGGTTGTAATGTACCCGCCATAATGGCAACTCGTACATTGGACAATAAAAAGGATAGAATTCTAACAATGATTATTACCCCATTTATGTCCTGTAGTGCCCGTCTTCCAGTATATGTATTGTTGATTTCAGCAATATTCCCCAAAAACCAAGGATTGGTATTATTTTCAATTTACATAATTGGTGTTCTGCTGGCTATAATCACCGCTTTAATCATGAAGCGGGTCGCCTTTGCAAAAAAAGAAGTACCTTTTATTATGGAATTACCACCATACCGTATTCCAACAATTAAAAATACAAGTCTTCACATGTGGCACAAAGGACAACAATATCTCAAAAAAATGGGTACTGTTATTTTGCTGGCTTCTATTTTGATTTGGGGATTAGGTTACTATCCAAGCAATATTAAATATGATACCGATTACGATGCACAAATTAAAAACTTAACTAATAATAAGCTGTTTAAAGACAACGAAAAGCAAGAAAAAGTAGCACAGCTGGAACTCAATAAAGAATCGGAACGACAGGAGAAATCCTATATCGGTCAAATGGGACATGCCATTGAGCCAATAATCAAACCGTTGGGATTTGATTGGAAAATGGGTGTTAGCATTATTACAGGATTAGCCGCAAAGGAAATTGTAGTTAGCACTATGGGGATTCTCTATCAGGCAGATAGAAAAGCAGACGAAACCTCTGATTCGTTACAAAAGAAACTAAAAGAGCAAACACATAATAGTGGAGAGCACATAGGAGAAAAAGTATTCACTCCTTTGGTGAGTTTCGGATTTATGCTTTTCATTCTGATATACTTTCCTTGCATAGCTGTAATAGCGGCCATTAAAAAAGAATCAAGCTGGAGTTGGGCTTTATTCACAATGGTTTACACAACCTCTATTGCCTGGTTAGTCGCATTTGCAACTTATCAGATAGGAAGTTTGTTTATTTAGAGACTGATCAATAGTGTAATAGCTAGTAAGAAGTAAAATAACAATTATAACATTTATCTCATAATTATAAATTAATCGAACAAAATGGAAATAACATCAACTACAGAAAAAAGAACAAAACAATTATACAAGTTCGCTTTTGGACTTATTTTATTTACAATTATTTATAATGTTGCGGAAGGACTGGTATCAACGTTTTTTGGTTACGAAGACGAAAGTCTGGCATTATTTGGTTTCGGTATGGATAGTTTCATTGAAGTAATTTCTGGCCTTGGGATTGCGCATATGATTATTCGCATTCAACAACATCCAAACAGTAACCGCGACGGTTTTGAAAGGAGAGCTCTGCGAATAACCGGCTTTTCATTTTTCGCATTAACTATAGGCCTTATAATAACAAGCATTTGCAACATTTGGACAGGGCATAAACCAGAAACAACTTTTTGGGGGGTAGTTATTTCTATCATTTCTATTGTAATGATGTGGGGACTTATTCTTGGAAAATTAAAAGTTGGTAAACTATTAAATTCAGATGCCATACTTGCAGATGCTGAATGTACCAGGGTTTGTATTTATATGTCTATTATTTTGCTAATAAGTAGTGGTATCTATGAATTGACCAACATTGCATATATTGACAGCATTGGAACTCTTGGACTTTCTTACTTCTCATTTAAAGAAGGTCAGGAGTGTTTTGAGAAAGCCAGAAACAATAAACATTGTTCTTGTGGACATAATTGTCCAGAATGAAACAACAGTTACTTTATACAATAAATTTCATTAATAATTAAACAAAATGACTCAATCCATAGTAGTTATGATTATCATAGCTTTTGCCATTATATATTCCGTATATGCAGTGGTGAAGAGCATTCGAAAGAAAGAAACATCAGCATGCGGCAACTGCAATGGCTGTGATATTAAAAGAGAAATTATGAAGAACATGGCTAAACAGACATCAAAAGGCCCAATTATATGTGGTTATGCCCATAAATAAAAACACTTAGTAACCGGCACCTTAATTTCACCACATTAAAAAAAGATTCTGGAAATTATTACTGCAAAAGATGCAGACAATTAAAGAAATATCGGACTAAAAGGCTCAAAGTGCATTTAAAAACATGACTTGAGCCTTTTATCTTTGTATTCTTCAGTCAGAGAGAATATACTATCTGATCTTAATATCTTTCCATCTGCTGAGATAGATGCATCATTTCTTCCTCCGTTATTTCCTTAAACCGAGGAATCTCAACACCGTCTCTGACCACTTTTTCAAAGAACATTTTCTCAGGACGAATCCAGAATCCCTTTTCACCGTACAATGCCTGATAAACAACCATACGCTCTAAGGTTTCACTATCTTTGGCAACAGTTATCATCTTATACAAGCCTCCTTTGAAATGGAGGAAATATCTTTCTTTATCCATAATTTTACTTTTTACAAATGTATAGTATCTCTCTGTTATAAGCTATTTTTTAGATTATTTATTAACACATAATAATTAATAGAATAGAATCATTCCAGGATTATCATTATCGTTATTATATAAAAATGGCGGGATTTTAGCTCCTACAGACTAAAACTCCGCCATTAATTAAATAGACTTTTTTCTTCCGAACTTAACCCCTACTTTATATCAAACCAAAGACGAGTTATAAGAAGATCGGGACCCTGGTGTTTTACTGCCTCAGTATAATTGTTCCCATTGAGTGATTGTTCTTTTGAAGGATAGAAAAAGCGCAAAGGCATTTTATCTTCTAAAACATTTGCCGGTCCAGCTTTTAATTCAGGATAATCTAAACGTCGCCACTCGGTAAAGGCATCCAATCCTTGGCCATAGAAAGCAATCCACTTTTGAGTTCCAATAGATTTACGATAATTAGAAGCATCATAATTAACGCCATTCTGCGATAAATAATTATTAATGACTGAAGCATTCGTAATTCCAAATTGATTCAAGGAAGCCTGAATAGCTTGTTTATAATATGTTTCGGCATTACCACTAATAAATCCACGGGCTGTAGCTTCTGCTAAATCAAACAGAGCTTCAGCATAAGTGAAAAATACCGCAGGTGAATGAGGTGCCAAGAAATAAGTACCCGGTCGGGATGTCTTAGCAAATCCTAGTGAATTAGCATCAGTTGTTGTTAAACCATTTGGTACTCCAACATAATCACCCACAGAAGCGTCCGATGGCAATTGAGCAAAGATAGGTAAACGTGGATCAGACAAAGACTTCAGTTTATCAACCATCACCTTCGAAACCCGATAATCGTCACGAGTATCGAAACTTGTAGCAAAAGGATTTTGTTGGGGAGAATCCGAATAGATAAATTGAGCTATTTCACTATTTGATGTAAACACACCATCTTTTACTTCACTAGCAATCGATTTTGCAGTAGATTCATCCCTATCAGCCAATAATAGAGCAATACGTAAACGCAAAGAATTACCAAACCGCTTCCATTTTGCAAGATCACCATTATAAATAATATCTCCGGAAATACCATCACCGGATGTGTTTATAGCAGAAACGGCTGATTTCAGTTCTTCATTTAATCCATTATAAATTGTTTCCTGAGTATCGTATTTTGGTAAAACACTTTTTCCTGCTTCTGTATAAGGAACATCACCGAATGAGTTGGTGAGTTCAAGGAACATCCATGAGCGGAAGATTTGTGCAACTGCCTTATAGTTATCATTGCTCAAGTCAGAAGCTATAATAGCATTCAGGTTAGTAATTAGAGTAGCATAGCCTTCGGTCCATAATGAAGTAAACGTACTATTTGTCACATTATAGCAGTCAGTCTCAGTATATTGAATACTAGCCCAATGTTGAACAAAAAGCAAACTTGTATTATAATTATTACTACTTCCCCAGTATAGATCTGCAGCATGTTTTTCACTAGCTGTAAGCAAATATGCAGGAAGCGGAGCTTCTGTTGCATTAGGATTCTTATTGATGTCAGTCAGTTCATTATTACAAGCCGATAAAGTAAAGATGGCAAGGCCCAGAACTATTGTATATAATTTCTTTTTCATATTCTCATTGATTTAGAATTTAGCACTAATATTGATACCAAATGTTCTGACAGTTGGCAATGAAAGAGATTCTACACCCTGTCCGTTACCTGTACCAAAAGAAGCTTCAGGATCAATATTTGGCACTTTTTTATGTATGGTCCACAAGTTACGTCCAACCAAAGAAACACTTGCATCTACTAATTTAATTTTGCTGGCAAATCCTTTCGGCAAACGATAAGTAAGAGATAGTTCTCTAAGTTTCACAAATTCAGAGCTATATACATAAGCCTCATTGATACTATAAAAAGACTTGTAATACTGATCAGCACTAATAACTTGATTATTAGCGGTGCCATTGGCTGTTACACCTTTAAAAATGATACCATTATCAGAAACGGCTTCTCCACTCGGACCAACTTTGCCAGCTATTGCATTCTTAGAGTTATCGTTTCCCGGATAGTAGTAAGACAATCCACCAAATTCTGCTCCACGACCAGGTAAAGTACTTGCCAAAACTCCGGAATACTGTCCCCACATATTAGTACCAGAATAGATAGAACCACCAAAACTTGCATCAATCAAGAAAGAAAGTGAAACATTTTTATAGTTTAAGGTATTGTTTATCCCACCAGTCCAGTCCGGAGTAAACTTACCTAATGCACGTTGTGTAGGATCTGCTTTTGGTAGTCCCTTTGCATCAACAATAATATTGCCTGCATCGTCACGTAAGAATGCTGTTCCAAACAATGTACCGTATGCTTGTCCAACAGAAGCTAAAACTTGTACTGTTGAAGAATATATTGTATAACTCTTTATTCGTCCGGCATCGTCTAACTTAACAACCTTGTTGCGGTTTGAAGCATAGTTAATATTGGTATCCCAGGAAAAATCTTTCTTCTTAATAGGTGTAGCACCCAATTGAATTTCAACACCTTTATTAGTAATCTTCCCTGCATTAAGCAATTGTGAAGTGTAACCACTGGCCGCTGTAGTCTCCAAATTCAGAATCTGGTTCTTACTAACAGTATTATAATAAGCAAAATCCAAATGCAAACGATTATTGAAAAGACCGGCTTCAAAACCCAACTCCGTAGAAGAAGTAATTTCTGGTTTCAGATTACTATTTTTACCCGATTGTGAAGATGTTAACTGAGGATTACCATTAAAAGCTGACTCAGAAGTATATGTAGAGTACAATTGGTATGGATCAGCATCATTTCCAACCTGTGACCATCCACCACGAAGTTTCAAATAACTAAGCGTACTACTTTTCAATGTAGGTAGCCACTCGGTCACAAGTAAACTTAAATTAGCTGATGGATAGAAGTATGAATTCTTTCCGGTTGGTAAGGTCGACGACCAGTCATTACGTCCAGTTAAATTCAAATATGCAAAGTTTTTATATCCTAGCTGAGCAGAAGCATATAGTCCATAATTGCGCAAACGTGAAAGTGTATTACTAGAGGTAAGCGCATCACGGGAATTAGCTAAAGTATAGAGATCTGCTACAGCCAATCGGGGAGCTTTTTGATAATTATTCTCTAATGACTTATTACGGATGTTATAACCCACCAAAGCATCTAATGAAAAATCATCATTCAGATTTTTATTATAATGCAGTAAATACTCTGTATTATTTTCATTCAACGTATAAGCATCTTCTGCATAAGATCCGTAAGGAGTACCATTCGTTCCATATTTAATCTTGTACTTACGGCGATCATTGTAATAGTCGGTACCAGAACGGAATGAGAAGGTCAATTCTTTAAGCAGCTCATAGCTAAAGTGAACATCACCGATTATACGGTTACGCTGCTGAGAAGTGGTGTTATAATAAGCTCTCCAATAAGGATTGCTATAATAACTATTGTTCCAGTTACGAGTATAATCTTGTTTCAATGAATTCATATCTACCTGACGACCAAACCAAATAAATTGTAACATAACTCCGGCAGCACGCTGGCCAAAAGGGCCACCGGGTAAACTCGGGGCATAAGTATCTATATAATTAGCAGTAGCTCCTACTGACAAACGGGAAGTAACCTTGTAGTTAGCATTAAATGTAATATTATTCTTGCGTGATTCACTACCAGGCACAATACTGTTCTGTTTTTCATTGTTGTAGCCTAAACGAAAGTCAAACTTATCATCTGAATTTGTTATAGAGATACCGTTATTCAGCGTATAGCCAAGCTCAAAGAAATCGCGAACATTGTTAGGATGGGCTATCCAGGGTGTAGCCTGGCGAACACCATTCACAACAGGACTATCAAACTGAGGAATCAGTCTGCCATCCAAGCGTGGTCCCCAACTTTCGTCCACACCATCATTTACACCGCCACCTTTACCATCAACATAACTAAATTGTCCATCAGCTCCTTGTCCAAAAACATTTTGGTATTTAGGAAGTTCCAGAATAGTAGCAAATTGGGTGGAAGAATGAACATCAATACCCAAACCTTTCTTACCTTTACCCGACTTAGTTTTAATTACAACTACACCATGTGCAGCACGTGAACCATAAAGAGCTGCAGCATTTGGTCCCTTTAAAATATTCATAGATTCTATATCTTCCGGATTCAAGTCAGCAATTGCATTTTTAAAATCACGTGAATTACCACCAGCGTTCAGCTGCGAATTATCTATAGCAATTCCGTCAATAATAAATAAAGGTTGATTTTCGCCAGCAATAGAAGTCTCACCTCGGATAATAATACGTGAAGATCCCATATCACCTTGGGAATTGGTAATTCTGACACCCGCAATTTTACCTTCCAGCGAGTTAACAATGTTACTCTCTTTTGCTTGTGTCAAGCTCTCATTTGAAACTTCTTGTGCTGAATAACCCAGAGATTTCTTTGCTCTTGAAATACCCAGAGCAGTTACCACAACCTCATTTAATTGTGTGGCGTTCTCATGAAGAACAATAGTCAGCTCTTTCCTGAATTCTTTAATTGTAACAGTAGTTGGAGTATACCCAATATAGTTAGCCTTTAATTTTACCGGCACTCTGGCTACTTTCAAACTAAACTCACCATTCTCATTCGTAATGGCATGGGAGTCTAACTCCCCCTCAATCCCAATAACTGCCCCAATCAGTGGTGTCTGGCCATCTGAATCCAGAACCTTTCCCCGAAGCAAATTCTGCGCATTTACCCCCAAAGTAATACCGCAAAACAACCATGTAAAAAGTAGTAACAATCTTTTCATACTTAAATAATTATATTGTGTGAATGCAATGAACGATTCATTCTAAGCTGCATTTCAACTATGATAATCCCAGCTTTATTTTTTTGCAAAAGTAGGAATCATTCAATAATCATAAAATCCCCCATTCACGGCATATTATATACCATAAAAGAGGTATAAAATCAAAAGAATAATTTGTTACTAGCAAAGAAAGGCTCAAGCACATTCTTTGTAATGTGACTTGAACCTTTTATTTTTGTGACACTGCTTTCTTTCTATTTTAGTTTTCAAATAGAAAGAAATAAGAAAAGGTATAAGATGACAGAGTATTTATATTTTTTATATGACTCTACACAATTAGTAATCTCAGTAAAAACATCTACAAGTCTTCACTTCATTTTTCTGTATATAGGCAATTCCTTGTTAAGATACACCTTTGTTATACAGAAAGCAACAAATCCATTATCTGATTCAGGTTCCAAAAGAGTAGCTGCAAGATTGGCATTTTTTTGAGACATATCCACTACAAAACATCCAGCCGGGAAACTTTTCTTTTCAATTTTCAGCATTGTAGTAACCTTTACCGGATTGATTTTTTCCCATTTCTCATCACTGGCTTCACATTTAGTAACAATGTATTTCTGAACAGTATCTGTAAATGGGTCTGACATTATATATACTTTAATTCCTAATACACGCAATTTTTCAGCTTCAGCAATACAAGAATTGGACAAGATATAACTTGTTGGACGTTTACGAGTAAGAATCGGATAAGATTTCAACGCATCCAGTGTCGTAAAGGCATACAGGAAGCGTTGTTTTTTTGTAAAATCAATGAAAGGTATTGGCGTTTTAGTTTTTTGTGGACAAAAAGTAACACAAACATCATCATTGCCAGAACATGTTCTTTTAATTGCAGCATTAATCTTATCTTTTATTATACTTTGATGTTTACAAACTGTTTGCAGCAAACTACGTGCTACAATAAAGCCACTCTCTGCTCTACGGCTGAATGATGTCCTTTCCAGACCAATACCTCTTAACTCGATAAATAATGAAACTGCATTTGCCAGAGCCTGAGATGTAGAACTGGACTGAGGACTTTTCCCATCTTTAACAGCATAAACAGTACCATTCTTAGAATCAAACGTAAAATAAAACCCTGAAGTGAATCCGTTCGCTTTCAGGGCTTTTTTAGCTTCTGTTCTAAATAAATCAGCAGAAAGATTTCTAAGTTCTATTGGTATATTCGGATGTCCGCTCAGCAAAAACAAAACGTCGTTTGCTACAGAAATGTTCTTATGCCCTTGGGGTTCAAAATCTTTCCTAATTGGATTAAATTCGTGTATGTCCAAAGTAACTTCAGGGTTCCATTCATTAAAAGTTTTTTTCAATAAAATACTAACTGGATCTGTAAGTTTAGACTGATCACGATTTAAATCCAGACCAGAGCCTGAATTTCTGCGTTGTACGGAATAACCATCCGGATTAGCAACCGGCACAAGAGCGAGATCAACTTTGTCAAGAAGTGATAGTCCCTCAGGATTATTTAATAAATAATCAGCAAGGATACATACAGCTTCAGGGCCTGCAGGTTCATTTCCATGCAGACCTCCTTGTATCCAGACTTTAGTTCTTTTTTTATTATTTCCTGAACCAAAGTATATTATCGGAATTTCTTGTCCTTGTGGCGTGTAACCTATAGTCCCCAGTTTCATCTTATCAGTATGATTATTAGCCAATAACTGCAGATATTGCTTTATTTCAAATAAAGAGGCAAAACCTTCTTCTACTGGTTTTGACAAGGTCGGTGAATTATATTTCCGAGATGACTCTGGGTAGAACTTCCTGCTAACATCATTTGGTTGAACAACAGGATGTATTTTCCAAAGAGAAAGATTACTCAATACTGTTTCCTGAGCAGTTCGTTGCAAATAAAGAGCCTCATCCTTAGGAAGTCCTGCATCATAAGTACTTGTATATGCTTTTTGAAAAAATACAGAATAAAAAATATTAGCCACCAAGTAAGAACCAGCTATAGAAGGATGGCTATGGTCAGAATTATATAGCACCACCTTAGGGTTCTCATTTCTTACACGTTTCCATGCTACTCCTACAGGAGCACACCAAGCGTTCACCCTTGATGTCATTTCCAGATAATTTTCTGCGAGAAGTTGCTGATCCTTAACATAAGCATCTGTTTCATGTCCCCAAGTCATATAGAATACTGTTTTTCCACCGGGAACATACAATCGGCATATACTGTCAAGGGAGTAAGCAGCTGTGAACACATTTTTCTTCACCCATTCTTTTTCTCGGATCGGTTCCTGACTGTGTTCTTGCAACACAACAAAATCCCAGCCACCTTCTTTAATAGCATTTAGTGTTTCTGCATTTGTAGAATGTTGTTGCATAGTCCATCCTCCATTAGCTACCATCTTTACCGCAAGATTTTTTCCACTTGAGGCAGCAATGGATTTTACCATCTGGGGCATTTTATTAAAAAAGGTATAACTATTTCCTATAAAAAGAGCTCTCACAGAATCACCTACAAGATAAGGTACCGACCGTTGTCCCATTTCGACTGATTGATGTCCAACACCCTGTTCTTCAACCTTCATCCAATGGCATGGCCATTTATTCTCACCTGCAATTTTGTGAACATAGTTATAAAAATAATTTCCTCTTTCATAACGATTGCTTCCTTGCGCTGAAGCTTCAGGAGTTTTTCTCAGAAAAGGCTCACGAACAGTATCTCCTGTAGCTAGTTGAAGAATAATATTCTTCGCAAGGTATTTCTTTACAATAGCAGGAGTGATATAAGGCACATTACGTATTCCGTACGGAAAATCCAAAGATGGATCTGGCAAAGTATACCATCCGGGGCTTCCAATAATTGCTTTCTCTACATATGGACTGTCATAAAAAAGCATGAAACGTTGCACAAATTGCCCACCGGCAGAATGTCCATAAATCATATATTTTTTTTGTTCATTTCCTGAATATTTGCGAACATACTCAAATATCTTATCAATCAGAACCGGAGTCTGCAATGATTGTTTACGTACTTTTTTTGTAGCTCTGTCAAATATTCCCGCTTCCTGATATTCCGATAAAGGATACTGTTTTAAATCAAAATGCGGAATAAAAATCATAAATTTCTTTTTTTCAGCTTCTTCCTTCCATGCTTTAAGTAAATAACTATATCCACGATCGGCTCCCTCAAAAACAAAAACAATACGCATCTGCTTTATATTGCCTGTGGAAGGAATATAATAATGCACATCCACAGGACGATCAGCAAATGGAGCATATTCTTTATAAGTAAAAGTTCCTTCTCCCCTTAATAAAGAGAATACTCCCTCTGCCATGACAGTTATGCCTAAACAGTAAAAAAGAATAACTAAAAATAATAGTTTTTTTTTCATAATTCGTATGTTCCTTTTTTGATAATTTGTTTGTCTTTCATTACAATTTGTCCACGAGCAATAACATCTGTCAGATTAAGAGAATTGTCCAGAAAACAAAAATCAGCGTCACACCCCACAGATATTCGTCCTTTATGAGCAAGGTTCAAGTTACGCGCCGGATTCTGAGTTATAAGTAATAAAGCCTTTTCCAGAGGTATTTGACCTTCTTTTACAAGCATTATCATTTCATGGAAATTCAGATTCAGAGGAATAGAACTGTATGTCATAACACCCGTTTCTTTATCCACTTTGCGGAGCCCTCCATGTCCATCGCTTGAAAAAGTAATTTGTTCTATTGATACTCTACTTTCCAGAGCTTTAAGAACGCAACGATGGGGAACATCAAACTTCGTTCCACCAGTAGTAAAATCAATCATACCTCCCAGACTAGCAAATTCAATTGCCTGATGAAATAATTCCTCAGTTCTGATAAGATGTGTTGGTGAAATATATTGTGTAAATGTAGGATAACTTCTAACAATATCCAAAAGAGTTGTAATACCTTGAGACAATGCTCCGACATGAATGTGCAAAACACCTCTCTTTCCAGAAGTAAATCCTCCCAAACGTACCTGATGTAGTAGTCTCAGTATTTCCAGTTCGGTAGGAAAAGCACTTCGATCATCGCTCAACGCTAATTTGCAACCAATAACCTTATCTATAAAAATAAGATCATCAGCCACACTATTCATTAATGTTTTAGAAGGTAATCCATAGAATCCTGTCAACATATATGCCGACAAGCCGTCAGCATCGATTGCTTTTGTTTTAGAATAAAGAGCAGTAAGTTCTTTTACAAATCCATCTGTACCAAGAAGCCCCACAACACAAGTCGTTCCGCATGACACAAGTTCACTCATAGTAACTTCAGGTACCATAGATGCATATCCCGCCTGTCCTCCTCCACCTATAACATGTACATGCTGATCGATAAAGCCCGGAGTCACTATCATTCCGTGTGCATTAATAACTTCGACAGGAAGACCAGCAATGTTTATTTCCCGATCAATTAATGCAATCTTTTCTTCTGCAATCAATATATCATTCATCCCCAAATGTTGGGGTGCATATAGATGTGCATTTTTTATAAGTTTAAGCATTGTTTACAATATTATAAAGTAAAAAAATGATAAGCAATTAAAAATACTATACTCCCAAGAAGAGGTAGTGTATTACGTTTAGCAAGTTCTATAGGAGATACACCGGCAACGCATGCTATTGCAACTATAATTCCAGCTATAGGAGAAGCCGCGCGCCCCATGCTTGCAGCCAACTGCATTGGCAAAATAAGTGAATAAACGGGCATACCTAATTTGGCAGCAATGTCAGGAAGTAACGGCCCAAAAGAGAAAAATGCGGCATTACCACTTCCCATGAGCATTGCCGCACCAAAAATGATTAGCGAAAAAACTGCAGCAACAACTATTCCCGATAAACCCAAATGTGTGGAATAATTCACCAAAGAATCTATAAAGCTCAAACTGATTAATCCTTTTGAAAAGACCTCAGATGCAACAATTAAAGTAATAATGCTTGCAAAAACAGTTCCCATTCCTTTCCAGAAGCTTGTGATAGTTTCAAATGTTTTTCTGACACTCCTAGTCCTGATAATAACAAAAACGAGAGATATAAACATCGAAAAGATCATTGATGTGGTTGTATCAAGCTTTACAGAAGATTCAAATAATTCCATATATGGTGAGAATATCACCAGAAGAATTAATGGCAATACAGGCAATATCGCAAAAATTAAGGGAACATTATATTCCAAAGGTTTAACATCTTGCTTAGGAATAGGCTCTTCGGTATACTTCTGAGCTTCTTTTATATCAAAATACCTATTGTTTAAATAAAATAAAATCATCACCACCAACGTTGTGGGAATTACTAATGGAAGTTGATTAGTTATAAAATACTCTACATTTGTCTGACCTATCAATTCCGCAGCTAAAGCTGTATTAGCAGAACCTGGACCCTGATCAAACAATGTTGCTGCTGCTATAACCGAAAGTGCTGTTAATTTACTCACTCCTAAGCTAATAAGAACTGGATATACCGACGCAACCAATAATAAACCTAATCCCGCAGCAGAAGGAGTAGTTATAAATAACATTTGGCCTATTGGAATTGTTATGATTGCAGCCAGATAAGGGTACCTACGAAAAAAACCAAGAGGCTTCATGGAAATATACACCAAAGCATTTGTCGCTTCAATATGATTCATGAAGGAGACATATCCTCCAATAGTCATAATCATCAACCCCGCACGTGAAATGTTAGAGATAAAAGTTTCTTCTACGATTTTAATTAAATCAAAAACAACACTCCCGGTAGGTTTTAATGGTGTTACTGGCTGAACATGGAGAAGCAAAGCTAAGGTTAGCATCACTAGTCCTGCAAACAAAAGCACTCCAGGCGGATTTAACTTACGGTATAGGTAAATTGCAGTAATTGCAATAATTATAAGCGACAATGTAAAAGCTATAACTGACATATTTAATTATCTATAAAATTTAATTACTTCAGCTCCCTGTTTAAAGAGAGTTGAAGTAATACTTACTAATTAATATATCCCGGATTATTTTCTAATTTACGGCCAGTATTTGAATCAATGAAATCCTGTGGAATAGGAAAAAGTACAGGAACATCATAATCATTCATTCCACGTGCACTACGTCCAGCTATTTCATTAAGTTGACGCACACGACGTTTAAAGTAGTTATCAACGGCTCTCTCATCGCCTCCCTTTTCCTGACTCACACGAATCAGTGTATGTCGGCGTTCTTCTTCACTCAAAAGTTCTCTGCTTCGTTCATCGAGAATAAGATCAAGCCCTCCGGTCTGCAAATCGGCTTCTGTTATGCTCACAGCATTGGAACGAGTACGTACTTTGTTTATCCAGATGATAGCATCACTGTATTTCTTTTGTTCATATAAAGCCTCCGCATATAACAAATATGTGTCTGCCAAACGTAAGTACACAATGTCCTGATAGCAACCATCTTTATCACCGTTTGCCATAAGTGGTGCTACATAATCCCATTTTTTTGTAGTTGGCCAGTTATACTTTTTGATAGTAGTTTTATTATCATCAGTCATGGAGGTAGTTACAGTTGTATCAACTACCATTTTTCCATTATTTCGGAATGCTACTATTTTTCCATCCGCATTTTCATCATTAATATTCCATACTACAGAATAGTCAGATATACGATCATCTTTTGTTCCCTGATTCTTATAATTATATAAACGGAACGCTCCTCTGGATGGGACGCATCTTCCTGCCCCTTTTCCACCATTATTTATCCAAAAAATCTGAGGCCAAGTTGCCTGTCCACTCGTATATTCAGGTGCCAGAAGATTGCTTTTATTAATAACTCCATCATTTGAATAATAATTCTTATATGTACTCTTCATGTATACTTCTGCTGTACCAAAAGAGCTATTTTCTGGCTCTGTATTTAAAAAAGCATATAAAACTTCTGTATTGCCATCTTTATACATTGGGGTACGAAATACATCAATAAATGGACAACCTGAGTTTTTAGCATTAGAGCCAAAACGAGAAGTAATCAGACTATAATCATTCCCCTCAACTAATGATTTAAGTATTTTTTCGGCTTCTTCAGGCTTGTCCATAGCCAAATAAAGTTCACCAAGATAATGACGAGCCATTGCTCCTGATATCAAACTGTTATTATCTTCCCTTTGTGGCAGATTTTGAACAGCAAAAAGTAAATCCTGTTCCATTACATTACGTATTTCTGCTACAGAGTTACGTTCCCAATCGTTACGGTAATTTAACCCTGTTATTTCCTCGGTTGATAAAGGAACTGCTCCAAATGAGTAAGTCAGATGTCTGTAAGCCCATGCTCTAAAGAAGCGTGCCTGCGCTATGATTTCATTTTTATGGGTTTCATTTCCATTCCAGTTTACCCCCTGACCTTCAGCTCTTGAGATAATCATATTGGCTGTATTAATAATCTGGTAACCCCACTCAAAGATATTTTTAAAAATCGTAAGGTCAGTCTGATTGATATATTTGGGATAATAAAGGTATTTAAATTCACTACTTGAGTTGTTACTCCAGGAATTATCCACTCCACACCCCCATGCAGAATGCAATACAAATGGTAAACTCCCCCCCATAAAATCAGCACGACGATACTCATTACGCATCATCCCATAAAGAGATGTTACCATGGACTGGAATCCTGTATAATCAACCAAAAGATTCTCCGGATAAAGCGAAGCACGTGGATCCTCCTTCAAGAAACTATTTTCATTACATCCAGCAATGAGAAATACCATTAGTACTATGGCTATATATTTAATTTTTTTCATAAATAAATTCTTTTTTATTCAGTTTATAAGTCGAGTTTAAGTCCGAATGTAAATGAGCGTACTTGTGGTGTAGAGCGCTGATCACTAATAAATTCCGGATCAAGTCCTCCCCAGCTAGTCCAAGTAGCAAGATTCTTGACATTCATATACACTTCCAGACGTTTAAGCATCGATTTATTTAACCAATGTTCTGGTATCTTATAAGACAATGTCACATCTTGTAAACGTAAAAAATCTGTTTTCTGATAAAAACCTGCGTCCATTGGATTGACTGAAGTATCTAGCGAATTTTTTGGATAAGAATTAATTGGGTTATCAGGAGTCCAGAAATCGATCATTAAACGATTTTGTCTGTATGAGTTTGTAGATACATCAAGTAAATAGTTACGTGCCGTCTGCCCCAATTGAGCATTCAAGAAAACACTGAGTGATACATTTTTATAGCGGAATGTATTCATCATACTCATATTTACTTTAGGTATTGCTGAACCAATAATTTGCTTGTCGGTAGTAGTTATATCATTTACTCCATCTTTATCATCATACTTCATATATCCAGGGACCGAATAGCGATAATTAGGATCTTGTTGTCCGTTTGGATTAGATGAATTAGCTATTTGCCAGATACCCATAAAACGATAGTCATAATTAACGCTAATAGGTTTGCCAATAAACCATCTTGAAGCAATATCATCCATTGGTTTTCCATTTTCATCATAAAGTCCGACATCTACAATTTCTGTTTGATAGTGTGATAAATTAAAGGTCGTTGACCAATTCAAATCTTTCTTACTGATATTATTTGATGTTATTTGAAATTCATAGCCACGACTTTTAGTCTTTCCGATATTCTCTGTTATATCACTGGTACCATTAATTGTTGGTATTGAGCGGCTTAATAGTAAATCATTTGTTCTTGACCAATACATATCAAATGCACCCTGAATTCGACCATTTAAAAGTGAGAAATCTAAACCAGTATTGATAGAAGTGGTTGTTTCCCATCCTAGAACAGGAGAAGCAAGTTTTGAAGGATAAAAACCATAACGGGCTGTATGGTCATCGTTTAGATAATTGAATGTTGATAAGTTCGGTAATGTTGTATATGGACTTATAGCTTCATTTCCATTTCGTCCCCAAGATAGACGATACTTCAGATTACTGACTACTTCACCTATACCTTTATCTTTGAAAAAACTCTCATTTGAAATATTCCATCCTAAAGCCATTGAAGGAAAAATTCCGAATTTAGAATCATTACCAAATGCAGAAAAGCCATCACGACGTGCAGTTAAAGTCATCAAATATCGATCGTTATAACTGTAATTCAAACGTGTCATCTGTGATATATGATTCTGTTTGGTATAATTAGAACTACCAGACATTGTACCAGCTTTTGAAATCTGATAGAAATACATCACATCATTAGGGAAATTTTTACCATTCATTGTATTGCCTTCTTGTTCTCTACTTTGGGCAGAATATAACCCAGTAAAGAAAATACGATGCTTACCAAAATCTCTGTTATAAGTTATTATATTTTCAATGATCCATTCAGAAGAATGCCAATCATCAGTATCCAAAATACCGTTTGAACGTGCACCATAATAAGTATCACGTCCTTGATATTGTTTCCATGAGCTATTTTGATAAGTATATCCTGTATTAAGTTTATAACTTAATCCTTTAATAAATGGAAATTTAATATCTAATGCGTTGTTAGTAACCACCTTTGCACGTATATCACTTGATTTGTTATTCAAATTACTTAACGGGTTCACGCTGAAGGCTTCGCTGGAATCTTCCCAAGCCGCTACACGAATACTACCATCATCATTATAAGCAGAAGCTAAAGGATTCATCAGAAAAGCTCTTCCAAAATCAGCACTGCTACCGCCACGATCATAACGCCCCATTTGAGTTGAAGTTGAAAACTTTAGCCAAGAAGTAAATTCCTGATCCAGATTAAAACGGAAGTTATACCTTTTAAATTTATTATTGATTGCTATTCCTTTTACGTCAGTATAATTAAGAGATACATAATAATTAGTTTTATTTACTCCTCCACGGAAAGAAATGTTATGTTCTTGTTTAACCCCATTCTGAGTGGCCAGATCAACCCAATTTGTAAATTTCCCATCATTATGCATCAGTAATTCAGTCTGCGTAATAGATCCCATCCAAGGTTCCGGATTATCATTCGTAGGCAGAGTTGTATTAGCATCTTTCAATGCTTCAGTCTTATATTTCCAGAATTCGTCCCCATTCATTAAGCGTGGAATATTAATTGGATTATCTATAGTAATATATGTATCGTATGACACTGTAAGCTTTCCTTTTTCGCCTTTTTTAGAAGTAATAAGAATGACACCATTAGAGCCACGTGATCCGTAAATAGCGGCAGATGAAGCATCTTTCAATACTTCAATAGATTCAACATCGTTAGGATTGATTTCTGACCATGGACCATCAAACGGGATACCATCCAAAATAATTAAAGGTTTGTTATCCGCTGTAATTGATTTATCACCACGAATACGTGTCATGGAAGAAGAACCTTCTGCATTCGTACCTGTAACAGAGATATTCAGCCCGGGTACAGCTCCTTGTAATGATTGAATAAGGTTAGGTTGCGGGCGACTTTCAAGTGTTTTTGTATTTACAGAAGCAACTGCACCTGTCATATCTGACTTTTTCTGCACTCCATAACCAACCACAACTATTTCATCTAATGTCTTTGTATTCTCCTTTAGTACTATGACGACTGTTTTTTTTCGGTTAACTTTGACCTCTTGCGCCAAATACCCAATAAAAGAGACATTCAGCACAGCCTCCTCATTTACACTAGAAAGTGAAAATTGTCCCTGAATATCTGTAATACTTCCTGTATTAGATCCTTTTATCATAATATTGGCTCCAATAATAGGTTCTCCTTGCTCATCTTTCACAGTGCCAGTAATTGCTGTTTTTTGTGCAAAAGCACTTACTGTGAAAAATAAGAAAAAGATACTGCAAACTAAATTTTGCTTAAAAGGAAATTTTTCCTTGCGTTTTTTCTTCATAATTTAAACCTTTCGTTAACATAGTTTCTTTTAAATCTCTGCAGCAAAAGTATAAAAAAGAAAAGCTGTTCACCTGATAAGGTAAACAGCTTTAGTAAAAAGTTAAAAACAATAAAACAATAATAATCAATGCATTATAAATAAAAGAGCACTACTAAAAGTAGATATATTAAGATGTTAATGGAGACAACAACTATCCTAAATTTTACATTTTCCTATCTGTTTTATTGCATACATAAATTCTTCGCGTGGAATTATCGCCTTATTTTTTGCTTTTAGTCTACTGTTATAAATTGTTTGAGGTGAACAGTGAAGAAAATCGGCAATTTTACCACTGTCAGTTATTCCAAGACAAACAAGAGCATGAATACGCATTTCTGTATTCAATAATTCACAGTCTTTAAGTTCTATCTGTTCTTCAGGGAGAAGCAATGCATTAATATCACGTACAAAATTCGGATACAAATTAAGAAATATCGTATCAAAGTTATGATAGAATTCTTTTAGTTCATTTGCTGCCATTGCAGAAGAATCAGTTAATGCTTTAGCATCTTCTATCTGTCCTACTTTCAACTTACGGTTTATGTTTTTTCTGTATGCTTCCAGTTTACTGATATAAGTTGAGCATATATTAAAGACATAAGCTATACACATTTCTTTGTTTATATTGGATTCGCTTAACTGCTCATTCATGTCTTTCAACTTATTATTAAGTTCATTCAATTGAACATTTGTTTGTTCCAACCTTTGATGTGCATCCGAAAGATTCTGCATATTTTCTTGTAAAAGCTTATTTGCTTCATTTAACTTACAGCCTGATTTTGCCAAGCACTTCATCTGATGACGAATAAATAAAAGCGTTCCTATAAGCAACAGCGATAATAGACTAACAGCAGCTAAGAAAAGTCTAAGATCTCTTTGCTGTTTTTTATCTCTTTCCTGATAAGCCTGCTGAATAGCATTTTGCAATTTTGATACCGAAATAAACCGTACTTTGTTCTGATATCTTTGAGCATTTTGTGAATAGTAATTCACGTAAGTGTGCGCACGATCTATTTCGCCATGGGAGTATAAGTATTGGGCTAACTCTTGCAAAGAAACGACATCTCCATTAACAGTTCTAATATCAGCCATTGCAGAAAGAATGAGATATTCAAGATATTTACTTTCATTCTGTTCATATTTGTATATAGTAGATAAGTTATAGGTCAGAACCGCATAATATCTTGTATCTTGAGGAGTTGAAGCAATCTGCTTTTCCAAAATAGACTTAAAGTGTGATACTCTGGGAGTACCTATATACTTCCATATCATATTATTAAGATAGCGTGGCTCATCAGGCGTAGCTGTCATGCAAACTGAGTCTCTATAGATTTTTTGTAGATTATCATATTTATGCCATAAATTCGAATTCCCATTAGAGTAATCACGCAATCTGGAATACAATAAACGCATCTGTCCATAATATTTCGAACGCAAAGGACGTGAAAGTTTAAAAGCATATACTCCTACCCCTTGTGCTATATCAAGGGCTTCTTTCAGAAATCCTGTACTCATGAGTACAAATGATTGTTCCAATTGAGAAGTTACCATCCACTCATTGTTATTTGATTTCCGAGCTAATTTTTTATTTTCTTCAAGATAATAAAGAGCTGAGTCTGCATTATATAAACGATACTCATCATATATTAATTTATTCATCATATAAAGCTCCTCATTGGTTGTAGCCTTTTCCTTTTGCTTTTTTAATCTAAGTATTCGTCCTTTTTTAGCAGCAACAAATAGATCTTTTCGCAATAATAAACTGTCCAAAGAGGCTAGCTGCCTTTCGTTATTTTTCAAACTTCCATTTGAAAATAAGACTGTGATAAATGCCATCAGAAACAATATTATACAAATTGTTAATAATAGCAATAATCGCTTATATTTTGTATTTTTCAGAATATTCATAGTATTGTATTGGTTCTTATTTTTGCAAAATTAAGAATTATATGATTCTAAATAAAGTTATCATTAAATCCGTGGTAATTCGATTTAATTCAATAAACAGTTATTCATTTTGTGCAGAATCAGCATATTCAAAGAATTGCTAATCAATAGATATGGTGAACAACTTGATAGCAAATTACGAGAAATTTATCGGATTATTAAAACAGTTTGAGATAAAAAGTGACTTTTTGAATCAAATTCATATTTCACACTTCAGCAATTTATTTATTACAAAGATAAAATCTGCTGTCTACAAAACAAAATATACCTAATAATCAACACATTACAAAATAAGGAACTATAAAAGTGGTGTACATGGTGTACTAAAAAAGAGTTTTTTAGGCTTTCAGAAATAGAAAAATAAAAATTCCGCAAATTGCGAAATTCTCAAATTTTTATTTTTCAGAACGGAAAAAGTACATTTTATCTACACCATATACACCACACAGAATATAACACACTGATTATCAATAATGATTTTCCCTACAATTTAGCATAACGAATAAATCAGCCATAAAAAGTCAACTATTATCAGAGGGAAAGTATAGCAGAGTTAACGGATAACAGAGTTAGGGACTTTAAACAGAAGCCGTAAGCGAGTTAGTAGAAGCGAAGTATAAGATTAGGGAAGCAAAGGCGGGAGGATACAAAAAACATGTACATGATTGGCTGTAAACTTGTACATGTTACTTTCAATCTTGTACATGTTTGGATAGGTTTAACCTTATGAAATGATTAGTTTCCGGTTATACGTTCATTAAATACTGCTTGAATGCAGCAAAGTCTTTCTCCATCAATACGGTTTTCTTCTCGCCATGCATAAAGGCTTGCAGCTTGGCTGGGATATCTACCTTCTCTCCTATTATCTTTTCTACTGTTTCAAGGAATTTTGCAGGATGAGCTGTTTCAAGGAATACTCCGGTTTCACCTGGTTTCAGGTGCTCCGAAAGGGCACGGTATCCGCAAGCTCCATGAGGATCGAGCAGGTAATGAGTTTTGTTGTAAACCCACTGCACTGTTTCACTTATTTGCTCGTCGGTATAAGTAGCTCCGCTTATTTCCTTTATGATTGCTTCATGACTTCCTCCGTAAAGATCGAGCACACGGGCAAAGTTACTTGGATCGCCCACATCCATAGCGTTGGCAATGGTTGCTACTGAAGGTTGTGGTGTATACTTGCCTGTTTTCAGGTATTGATAGAATATATCATTCTTGTTATTGGAAGCTATGAAACGAGAGATGGGCAGTCCCATACGTTTGCCAAACAATCCGGCGGTGATGTTACCAAAGTTCCCGCTTGGCACACAGAACACTGCATTGTCTGCCTTGCCTAGTTTCTTCAGCTGTGCATAAGCATAGAAATAATAGAACGACTGAGGCAGGAAGCGTGCTACATTAATTGAATTAGCTGAGGTCAAAGAAAGGTGTTCATTCAGTTCCTTATCCATAAAGGCTGATTTAACCAATGCCTGACAATCGTCAAAGGTACCGTCAACTTCAAGAGCTGTGATGTTTTGCCCTAGAGTAGTAAACTGTTTTTCTTGTATTTCGCTCACTTTTCCTCTTGGGTAAAGCACATACACATGGATTCCTTCTACACCTAAAAAGCCGTTAGCTACCGCACTTCCAGTATCTCCGGAAGTAGCAACCAATACGTTTACGTTCTTCTGACCTTGTTTCTTGATAAAATAGCCCAGAAGACGAGCCATAAAACGGCCACCTACATCTTTAAAAGCCAATGTAGGACCATGGAATAGTTCCAAAGAATAAATATCTTCTGTTACATTTACTAATGGAACATCAAAGTTCAGCGTATCGTACACGATTTTTTTCAGAGTCTCTGCCGGAATATCTTCTCCAAAGAAGGCATCAGCCACACGATAAGATATTTCCTGGAAACTCATCGTCTCAATCTGATCAAAAAACTCTTTAGGCAGTGGCTTTATTGATTCCGGCATAAAAAGTCCTTTATCAGATGCAAGTCCTTTAACAACAGCTTCCTGCAAATCTGCAATAGGAGCCTGCTTATTGGTACTGTAATATTTCATGATTCTATTGATTTTTATCATTGCTCAAAAACGCGTTAATAAACTCATTTCCTTTTAATAAACCATATACTCCCTCTCTCACAGAGAATTCATCGAAAGTCTGCACAGAATCTGCTTCAATGCCCGGGTAGTAAATAAGGAAGGGCACAGGATCTGATGTATGTGTGCGCAGTTCACATGGTGTAGGATGATCGGGCAATATAGCTATTGCAACCGGCTCGTTCCAGTTCTTTACCGCTTCATAGATAGGACCCACTGCACGGGAATCCAGATTCTCAATAGTTTTCAGTTTCAGAGCCACATCGCCTTCGTGCCCGGCCTCATCACTCGCTTCAATGTGCAGATACACAAAGTCATCTGTGCGAAGAGCTTCAAGTGCCGCAGCCACTTTATTCTCATAATTGGTATCGTAAAGTCCGGTAGCACCCTCCACCGGAATCCGGCGAAGACCTGCATAGTAACCAATTCCGTTAATTAAGTCGACAGCCGAGATAACAGCTCCTTTCTTTATAAAAGGGAACGTCTGTGCAATAGTTTCCATCTTTGGACGATATCCCGGAGACCATGGCCAGATGCTGTTTGCCGGATCTTTTCCTTCAGCCACACGCTTCAGATTAAGTGGATGATCCTTGAGCAGTTCCTGAGATTTTAATATTAAATCATTTATTAATTCCGCTGTTTCCTGTGCTTCAGGCACGATAGCCTTAACCAGTAACGGACGGAACGGATGGAGCGGTACATCATGTGGAGGAGTACAGTCTATATTTTTATTTCCTCCTTTAATCACCAGTAAGTGACGGTAAGCAACTCCTGTGTGAAAGCTAACACGATCGCTACCCAATTTTTCCTGCAAATATTTAATCAGCACATCCGCATCTTCTGTAGATATATGACCGGAAGAGTGATTCTTTAGGATCTCTCCTTCAACGCAAATCAGATTGCATCGTATGGCCATTTCTCCAGGTTCTAGTTCCACTCCTATGCTGGCAGCTTCGAGTGGACCACGACCTTCATATACTTGAGACAAATTATAGCCAAGCACCGACATGTTTGCCACTTCACTTCCGGGATGAAAACCCGGAGCAACAGTTATCAACTGTCCGGTTTTTCCCATCTTTGCAAGTAAATCCATGTAAGGCGTCTTTGCATATTGCAAAAGCGTCTTGTTTTGTAGTGATTTAATTGGCCAGTCGGCCATACCATCACCTAATATTATTATATGTTTCATCGTTATCGAATATTAGCAATGCTCATTATATCTGCAAAAACTCCGGCTGCAGTAACACCTGCGCCCGCTCCATATCCCTGAATCATCATTGGATATTCCCGGTAACGCTCAGTTGTAAGCAAAATAATATTATTGCTCCCCTCGAGACCATAGAAAGGATGTCGTGCATCCACTTCCTGCAAACCTACAGAGGCCTCACCTTCTTCAAACTTAGCAACAAATCGCCAGTGTTTCTTTTCACTTTCCAAAACTTTCCTTCTTGCTTCAAAATCAGCATCAAGAGAAGGTACCTTCTGCCAGAAATCCTCCAGACTACCCTTAAAGAAATCGTCGGGCATAAAGAGGTTTTTAACTACATCTGCCTGTTCAATCTTATACCCTGCCTCACGTGCCAGAATCACTAGTTTACGAATAACATCCTTACCGCTAAGATCGATACGAGGATCAGGTTCTGAATAGCGTTCTTCCTGAGCCATCCTGATAGTGCGACTAAAAGGTATATCCGCACTAATCTTATTAAAGATATAATTCAATGTGCCGGAAAGAACAGCTTCAATCTTAAGAATTTTATCGCCACTATTTATCAAGTCATTGATAGTGTTTATAATTGGTAAACCGGCACCGACATTTGTCTCGAAAAGAAATTTTACTCCCCTGTGACGAGCAATCTGTTTCAGTTCGCAATAATCTTCATACTTAGAGGATGCTGCTATTTTATTAGCTGCCACCACGGAAATATTGTGTGAAAGCAGTTCTTTGTAAATAGAGGCAACTTCTGCACTTGCAGTACAATCTACAAAAACAGAGTTGAATATATTCATTCCAATTACTTCATCCCTGAATACTTCAGGAGAATTGGGGATTCCTTTTTCTTTTAGTTCTTCCCTATAATTGGAAAGATCAATTCCTTCGCGGCTAAAAAGAGCCCGTTTACTATTAGCGATTCCTACTACATTAAGCTTCAGCCCGTTTTGTTGCATCAGGTTTTGCTGCTGACAACGAATCTGTTCAATAAGACTTCCACCTACCGTACCAATACCGCTGATAAAGAGATTCAGCACCTGGTATTCAGAAAGGAAAAAGGAGTCATGGATTACATTTAATGTTTTACGCAATGATCTGGCATCAATTACAAATGAGATGTTAGTTTCGGAAGCTCCCTGTGCACAAGCAATGACGTTTATACCATTGCGTCCCAGAGTACCAAACAACTTACCGGCAATGCCTGGAGTATGTTTCATATTTTCTCCTACAACAGCCACTGTAGCCAGGTCATTCTCAGCTGTTATGCAGCTAATTTCGCCCATTTCTATCTCCTTGGCAAACTCTTCATTAAGCACTTCACATGCCAGTTCTGCATCAGCAGTTCTTACACCAATAGAAGTGTTGTTCTCGGAAGATGCCTGAGAAACCATGAATACACTGATGCCACCCTTTGCCAATGCTTTAAAAATACGGTAATTAACACCGATAACCCCTACCATACCCAGACCTGTTACAGTAATAAGGCTGGTATCATTAATGGAAGAAATACCTTTGATGGCTTTTCCACCAGATACTGATTTGTCCTGGACAATCATGGTGCCCGGTGCAGCAGGATTAAATGTATTCTTAATAACAATAGGAATATTTTTGTGGCAGACAGGATAGATGGTAGGAGGGTAAACCACCTTTGCACCAAAGTTACATAACTCCATGGCTTCCACATAACTTAGTTCACTAATAGGATAAGCAGTAGAGATCACTCTCGGGTCGGCAGTCATGAAGCCATCTACGTCTGTCCATATTTCCAGTATTGAAGCATCAAGAGCAGCTGCCAGAATCGCAGCTGTATAATCTGATCCTCCCCGGCCTAAGTTTGTTACATCTCCACTCACTTTATCGGAAGAGATAAATCCACCCATCAGAGAGACACGGGGTATTTCCCTGAATGCCTCTTTTATCAGTTCATTCGTCAGTTCCTTATCCAGGTTATGCTTACCGTGCTTGAATTCTGTCTTTATCAGTTTTCGTGAATCGAACCATTTTGCTCCGTCTATCAGCGCAGCTACTATAATGGATGATAATCTTTCACCATAACTTACAATCGTATCGGCAGTCTTCGCTGAGAGGTCTTTTATCAGACAAATTCCCTGAAAAATATCTTTCAGTTCGTCAAGAAGTGCTCTGATTTGTTTCTGAACAGCTAGTTGCTTTTCGCCTGTAGGAATAACTTCTTTAACCATATTGACATGGCGAAGCACTATTTCACGAAAATCTTTTTCGTAAGATGCATCACCGGCAGCAGCAATCTTAGAGGTATTTATCAGCTGATCTGTAATGCCTCCCAATGCAGAAACGACAACAATGACCGGCTCTTCAGAAGCCTCAACTATTTTTTTAACATTTAAAATGCTGTTCACGGAACCTACGGATGTTCCGCCGAATTTCATTACTTTCATGTTTATAATTTTAGGAACTCACACCTCACACGGCACAAGTTAAATGAATGAACTAAATAATAAGATTTTATTGATGCCTACCGTTTGTAAGCGTGATTCACGTAGAAACACAAAACTATCCCTAACCCCAAAGGGTTGTGGTGCACATGGATGTGGTATGTGGATAGTATTTTGCCATTTTTTGTTTCTATCTTAATGATAAGTGGTGCAAAAATACAAATTATTATTATCAATCTATCACTTTTAGAGAAAATTTTGTGATAAAAAGTAGATATTAGTTCTTCTTATGGAACTTAATCTATTTATTAAAACGGAATGAAAGGAAGCGCTTATCCTCTGAAGAGTAATCGAAAAGTGTACCTGTGACTATAAAAAAATCAGGGCATCCTTACATAGTGTAGAGATGCCCTGACTTCATATTGTTATTCCTGACTTAATTCCAACCAGGATTCTGTGTCAGATTCTTATTCTTCATCAATTCTGTCTGAGGTATAGGGAATAAATACATTTTATCATCCCACTGGCGACTGACGGTATTACGGGTATAAGTGATCGTACCATCGGTATTCTTTGTCAGTTTCATCTCTTGTACGCTCTTAAAGTACGCATTCGCTTCTTTCCAACGACGTACATCCCAGAAGCGATGACCTTCAAACGCCAACTCAACCATACGTTCGTTTTTATACTTTGTCCAGAATGCGTCGTTTGTCAGTGCTGTTGGGAAAGCAGGCATACTGGAACGAGTACGAATCTTATTGACAGCAGTTACAGCAGACATTGGAAAATCTGTACTTGTTAAATAAGGAGTGCCTAAATATTTATATACAGCTTCAGCATAATTCAGATAGAACTCACCAAGACGGAATGTAATCCATGTATGGTTATCAGTCAAATATTTACTGCTAGATGCTAAACTAATAGCAGAGTGACAATGCTTCTTAAGATAATAACCTGTAGGGGTACCAGCTGTCAACGGTTCGGCATTTAAACCACCATAATATGTCTGCAATGCATTAGCGTTACTTGATGGCCACTTTGTATCTCCATTCTTTGCAATGGTAGAAGTGAAACGAGGGTCACGCCCTGTATAAGGATTACTTTCATTATAACCACTACCTGTCTCTTTTATGCCAAGACCGGTACTTTGCATTTCATAAGCATCGACCAGTGTTTGTGTTGGACAGTTACCACCATTTCCTCCTTCAATACCGACAGGATAGTTATAACCTTCAAATGTACTAATTGAACCAACACGACGACCATAAATGATCTCACATGTTATATTTGCATTACTCCAATTGTCTGTCGCCCATAATGTTTCATAAGAAGCTGCAAGTTTCATGCCTCTTGCTTCACAAGCGTCAATAAGTTGCTTATTATAGAGAGCAGCTGTATGCCAACGTTCCTTATCATTGTTTGTGTTGAATAAAGGGCTTGCCCAATAAAGAGCAGCACGTGCCTTGAGTGCAAGCACTGCCAGGTTATTAGCCCTGCCTGTCTCCTGTTCGCTTAAAGCCATAGAACCTAAGTTGCTATAATCCTTAACTATAGAATCTTTTATATCATCACATTCAGTAAAGATGTAATTAAAGATACTATCTGCCGATGTTCTGGAAGCAGTGTTTTTTTCATCAGTAGTCATATCCTCAGTTACCAATGGCACAGCGCCATACTGACGAACAAGATTAAAATAGAAATATGCACGCCAGAAACGAGCTTCGTGCTTATAGTTATGATAACGATACATCTGTTGGTCATAATCACTATTCAACACAAGTTCATCAAAAGTAAGTCCCTGGAATTCTTTCAAAACAAGATTGCAATCTGCAATTCCTGTATAGCTGTCTGACCAAATTGCACTCTTTGCATTTGTTGGGCTCCATGAACCATTATAAAAACCCTCAATAGAATTACCGCTGACAGCATACTCAGATTCATCAGATGCTGAACCTAAAATAGCTCCTGAATAGTAGTTACCAAAGTCATAGTCTACCTGACGATATATAGCTGTCATTAAGTTACCCACGTATGTGAAATTCTTGGTAACATAATCTTTATCATAAACATTATATTCATTGTAGTCCATCTTGTCTGAACACGAAGCAAGTGCCAGTGTTCCAAGAGCTACCATGATTAATTTATTTAGTCTCATATTTTTCAATTTTTCAGATTTCATTATTAATTAGAAAGTTACTGAGAGTCCTGCAACAACACTTCTGTTCAAAGGATTAGTAGCACCATAAGACTCAGGATCAGAAACAGCTAAGTGGTCAAGACTAAAGAGGTCAACACCTCTCAAGTAAATTTTAGCAGCATTCACCATTTTTGTACTCTTCAGCAGTTTCTCCGGGAAGTTGTAATAAACTTCCAGGTTACGCAATTTGAGGAATGAACGATCAGCAAGCCACACTGTATTTGTCTGATAGTTATTTGCATTACTTACTGAACTCAAACGTGGAAATTTGGCATCCGTATTATCAGCAGTCCAGCGGTTATCATAACTGTATTGTGATATCGTTGTATTATTGATAAGTGGCCAGTACATACTCTTGGTATTAAGTATTGCAGAATATTTTCCTACGCCCTGGAACATTGCATCGATTCCCAGACCTCTCCATTCTGCACCAAGATGAATAGAGAAATATAGTTGAGGAGCAGCTGTGCTGTAGCCAATGGCTGTTTTATCATTAGCATCAATAGTACCATCACCATTTACATCTTCATATTTGATGTCACCAGGTTTAACTGTTGAGAATGTCTGCGTAGGACTATTATCAATATCATTTTGATCCTTGAAGAATCCGATAGCTTTAAGACCATAAGTCTGGCTCAGTGAACGACCTGTCTGAACAAGGTTGTCGTAAAGGCGAGGTTCTTCTAACTGTTCTTTGATCTTGTTACGATTTAAGTTGAATTCACCTCCCAAATTGAAAGTTACTTCTCCAAACTTCTTATTGTAATCCAGGCTAGTTTCAAAGCCCCAGCTATTAACAACACCAGCATTTTCATAAGGAGCGTCTACACCTATTACATCAGTATACTTACCGCTAGCCTCAACCCAAATATTATTACGATGCTGATAATAGCCTTCTAATGTTACGTCAAGACCTGAAAACAAAGTAGCATCAAGACCTACATTATATTTATAAGCCTTTTCATGCGTATAATTTTCAGTTGCCAATCTGGTCAGAGTTGTCATACCAAACGAAGAACCATAACCAGAATTAAATGGATATGTAGTACCAGATATTGTATATTGTTGAATATAATATGTCCAGCTATCGTTTGGAAGATAATCAGCATTTATAATACCTGCAGAAGCACGAAGTTTCAAGAAATCTACCCATTTAACATCTTTCATAAAGTTCTCCTTAGAGATTACCCAACCAGCAGAAAGAGTTGGAGAAGAAGCCCATTTCGACCCTGGAGCCAAGCGGCTAGAAGCAGACTCTACCAAGGCTAAATCTACATAGTAACGATTGTTATAGCCATAATGTGTCCACCATGAGAAATTCTGACGATAGATTGTGCTATTTACAGCATATTGATCCTGAGACTCATAATCCCATTTTAACTGAGAATATACTGAATGTTTACCAAATGCATGCTGATAATCAAAGCCTCCGTCAAAATGGAAACGACGGGAAAAAGAATTTGTTGAAGCATCGGTACCCATTTCTGAATCAGAACCACCTGTATAATTACTTGCTACAGTAGGAGCTCCGTTTGCCCATGCACCAGGAGTTGCACTACCATAAACATAAGTTTTGCTATGATTCTCTATAATGTTTGAAGTGTTATCATATGAAACTCGGATTTGTCCACTAAGTCCATCTAAAACACTTGAAAGATTCTGATTAAGGGTTATGTCTGAAAATAAACTACGTGTATTATTTTTAGTATAAGCAGCACCTATTGACTGAGCTACAGGGTTTGTTGTTCCATTCCAGGTTGCATTACCGCCCCAGTTTCCACTCTCATCCTTAATAGGATAAGCAGCAGAGGGAAGTGAATAAGCCAAATTCCAAAGATCAGCAGAATCACCAGGACGACTAACCTCATTCAACACACCAAGAAGATTTACTTTAAGTTTAGTGGAAGGTGTAAGGTCTATATCCAAATTGCTACGTAAGTTCGCTTTTACATATTTATTCTGTGTAGAATACGTATCATTTTTACCAGGATTTGCAATAAAGCCATTATCTGAGATCAAGTTGATCATTGTGAAATAACGGAATTTCTGGCCTCCACCTGTGAACTCAATATTTAATTTATTTGTGACTGCATTGTCACGAAAAGTCTGATCCACCCAATTCACATTAGGATAAAGGTATGGATATTGCCCGGACTTGAACGCTGCAATTTCATCATCAGAATATCGAGCACTGAGTCCGTCATTAGCACGAGCCTCATTTACAGCACTACCATAAGTTGCAGCATCTACGAACTTAGGTTTATTTGCCATAAAATTAAATACATGATCAAGAGTTATTTTTGCGGATTTAGTATTGTATTTACCACGTTTTGTTGTTACCAATATTGCTCCGTTAGCACCTTTATAGCCATATAAAGCAACAGCAGCTGCATCCTTAAGAATTGTAACAGACTCTACTTCCTCTGGAGTAACATTATTTATATCGCGTTCTATACCATCAACTAGTATTAACGGAGTGCTCCCTGAAAGACTCTGAAGACCGCGTACATAGAATGTTGGATTTGCAGCAGCATAATTACCGGCATTCTGCAAAGAAATAAGACCAGAGCCCTGACCAATAATTGAGTTACCTATATTTCTTGCACTACGTTTATCTGTAGAATTGACGGTTATGACAGATACAGAAGCTGTTGACTCTCCACGTGTAAACGTTTTGTCTGCTCCTACATCAATTGTCTGATCAATGTATTTACCGTCAGTTTGTGTTTTATCATCTTGTTGTGCCACAGCCGGAACGGTTAAACACATCAACAATGACAACACTAATATTTTATTTTGTTTCATAATATTTCAAAATTTCAATTTCAATATTTTACCGATTACCATCCTGGATTCTGAACCAAACCATAATTTTTATTGACTTCAGACTGTGGGAACGGCTGAAGATACCATTTTGCATCAAATCCATTCCACTGCACACGAGCACCGCTCGTCAATTCGAATTTTTCGAAATCGAAATGAGTTGGTTCATAGAATCCTGCAGCAGCTTTATTTGCCTTGTCTGTTTTTTTATCACCATTCCACCATTTATCTGTAACACGAGCCCATTTACCATTAGTGTCCTTCTTTAGACGATAAACACGTAAACCGTGAGTATTTGTTTCAAAACGATCAGAACGTTTATAACGTACCAGGTCAAAATAACGTGAATCTTCAAGTCCCAATTCACAAGCACGTTCACGAAGAATTTCTTCAAGCAAATTAGCCTTATTAGATGTGAGGTTCTCACCAGGATTGCAAGCTGCAAGTCCGCCAAGTCCTACACGTGCTCTGACTGCGTCTACATAGGTCAAAGCACCGGTGAAGTCATTGCCAGCCTGCAACAATGCTTCTGCATAAGTCAAATAGATATCAGAAAGACGAATTGCATCCCACTGAGGATAATGCAGTGTGGTATAGAAAATATCTCCTGCATAATATTTATTATTTGCATATCCTGTAGCAAAATATCCTGTTTCAGTTCCAGGCTGAGTTCCAGCGTCTGAACCACCTACCCAGTTTTCATATATGTTTCCAGATGCTACTCCTGAGTTCCAGTCAATTGACTGAGGAACGCCATTAATGCGAATTGTTTCGTAAAGACGAGGATCACGAGTCAAAACTCTGTGCTGCAAGTCCTGAGTACCTACAACAGTATCACCTTTGATAAACATATTGTCCAGTTTACCTGCTTTTTGAGCTGCACTCCAATCAAATGGAGAACCATCGCTCCAGGGAAACATCTCTACATATTCTTGTGTCGGAGTATATGAGTAACGCTCATTTCTACCATAATTCAAGTATGCCCATTGATATTTTGAATCACGAGTACTGGTAGAAACACGTACTGAATGTAGTATTTCTGTACTTGCTTCGTTTATATACCCGAAACGATATGCATAACGATATGCTTCTTGTGTTTTAGCTGTAGGCTGAGTCAATGCATATACTCCATTAGCACTAAGCTGTGCAAAGAAATCAGCACAAGCCTGCTTACACTGAGTCCACAGTTCTGCCCTATACCCGCCGTACCATACAAGACTATCTCTTTCTGCCTGGGTTGTTCCACCATAATAACCTTTAGTATCATTAAACAAAGGAGAAGCCGCGAATTGAAGTATTTTACACTTCAATGCCATCGCCCCGGCTTTAGTCCAACGACCTGTATTTGTTTGTGCATCTGTTCCGGTATATCCCCAAGGCAAGTTTCCATCCTTTATAGTTTTATCGAGAAGACCTACCATAAAATTAACCGTTTTTTCGACTGATGCACGGGGTACATTATACGAAGATTCTGTACCAGTAAAAGTCTTGGTTATAATAGGAAGTCCTCCATAGTTACGGAACATATTGAAATAGCTGGAAGCAATAAGGCATCTTGCCTCATCACACAGACGGGCTTTTTCTGAATCTTCCATGTTTGGAACTTTGTCAATATTCTCAAGTAGCAAATATGCACGACGTACAAGAACCCATACATTCTCTGTCAAGTAGCCATATATACCTCCCCCGGTATTTGCATTAAATGTACCTGAATAGTATTGCTTATAAATTCCCGAATTTGGGAAATGCAATTGATAGCAATCAGATAATGCATCAAATTTACCTGTCCAGTAACTGCTAGTTAATGGTGCGCTCGAACTACTTTGATATGGCAATCCATAATATTGCAGTGAATAAATTGCAGCCAGGAACTGACGTGTATATTCTGGATTATTGAAAACAGTATCTTCAGTTACTGATGCTCCGGCAGCCTTGTCGAGGAATGCATTTCCAACAGCTAACTCATCAGTACAGGAGCCTGCACCTATGGCTGTAATTGTAGCCATAACAACTCCGAAAAATAATTTCTTATGTAGTTTCATTTTTAATATCATTTTAATTAGAATCCAAGTTTCAAACTCAGAGTATAAGTTCTCTGTAATGGATAAGAAGGTGAACTACTTGCTCTTGTTTCAGGATCTCCCCAGATATATGGAGAAAATGTTAGCAAGTTATATCCACTTAATGCTAATTGCATTTGATTTAATCCAACCTTTTTCATAAACGGAAAATTCAAATCATAAGCTACCTGAAGAGTTTTCAGACGTAAGTATTTAGCATCTTTTTCATATAAATTTGACTCAACGTAATTCTGTGCAGCACTAGCCCAAGTAGCACGTGGATAAAAAGAGCCCTGTGAAGGATTATCAGCAGTCCATGTATGATCCAGGTGATACTTAAGCAAACCACCTTCTGTAGAACCTGATGCATTTAAGAATGGCTGACGGAATACGTCTGACAACATACGAGTTACATTCCAGGCACCTGTCCACTGTGAACTTACTTCAAGATTCTTCCATTTGAATCCGAAATTGAATCCGATCAAATATTCAGGATCGTCTGTATATCCGTTACTACGAGTCTTATCATTCTCATCAATCTTACCGTTTTTATCAAGGTCAACATAAACGGCATCACCTGCTGCAATATTTTGAACCAGCTGTGTTGGGAAGTCTGTGCCATACTTAGCTTTATAATCAGCCTCGCAACCACTATAATAAAAATTCGCAAACTGATACATCGAACGCGCACCGATACGATGACCTTTAGCGTATTGATAATCATTATTCATAGGAGCTTCTTTCTCTTCCACAATTTTATTCTGGTTATAAGAAAGATTCACACCAGCCCAATAGCGGAAGTTTTTACCAATTTTATCCTGCCATTTCGCTGATGCTTCCCAACCCCAGCTATTAACAATACCTTGATTTGTATAAGGTACTGTAAAGCCAATTATTGAAGGAGCTGTATAGTCTATCAGCAGAATATTTGTACGATGTTCATGATAATAGTCAAATGTAGTGCGCAGACGGTCATTCAGGAAGTTTACATCAACACCATAATCCTGTTTGAAAGCTTTTTCCCATGTAACATTTGGGTTGTTTTTAGAATCTTCGTAAGCTCCCTTATATGCTGTAGAGTTTTCAATACCAAAGTTATAAGCATAACCGCTTCTTGAAGCAAAACTAGCACTATTTACTCCATAAGGGTCAGCCAAATACATAAATCGGGAACCACCGATTTTATCGTTACCAACAAGTCCCCAGGAAGCTCTTAGCTTCATGAAATTTACAATTGGCTTTAATGGCTTAAAGAAATTTTCTTCACTGGCAATCCATCCAATAGACCCTGCAGGGAAAGTACCGAAACGTTTGTTCGGAGCAAAGTTTTCAGATCCGTTGTAACCTACATTAAACTCAGCCATATAACGATTATTCCAATCGTAAGTGACACGTCCAACTAATCCTACATAACCACGAGGTATATCAGGATAATCAGTTGTGCTATAATAGTAGTCCTTGCTCTGGTTATAAAGTAACAAAGCTGTTATCGTATTTAGTCCAAAAGTACGATTATAGTTCAATGACGACTCTAAATACCAGTCACGTCCCTTGCCTGTTGTTTCAGAATAAGAGACAGCACCATTCTCTCCGGATTTCTTATACAGAATATTTCCATCCTTCTGAAGAACAGGAAAATATGTAGCTTTAGAAGCTGCTCCATTCTTATATACATAGAAGTCACTATTATAAGAGCCTTTTGCCTTAAATGAAAGCCCCTTTGTCAGCATATCCAATTTTTGATCTAACAGTAAGTCGAACTGCAATTTATTATAATTGGTTTGCATAAAACCTCCTGTTGTAGCAGCATTACCAAAGTATGTAATTCCACTTCCACCTACAAATGGTAACTGGAGATCATCATAATCCGTTGCAGTACTAATATACTTTCCATCAATAATACCAGGGCTAGAGAATGGAGTAGCCTGATACATCGCTTTAATCATTCCAGAACTACCCTGACCTGTATATGGTTTATTGGCATTACTTACATTTCCTGCAATATTAAATGATAATGTTGTTGTCTTAGTAACATCGATATCCAGGTTTGAACGATAATTGAAACGGTTATATTGATAACCAAAATTATAATTCTGGCCAAATTCCTTAAACAAACCACCTTGAGTAAAAGCACCAACAGAAATAAAGTAGCGTACACCTTTAGAACCACCAGTTATATTTATGTTATGCTGAGTTTGAAGTGTTGCATCCTTCATTATGTAGTTAGCCCACTTTGTATCAGGGAAACGGATAGGATCAGAATGATCTTTGAATTTGGCCATGACTCCATCTGAGAACATTGCTGAGAGGCCATCGTTAGCACGCATCTGATTATAGAAAGTGGCATATTCATAACTGTTTGCCTGCTCAACCATCTTGGTTGGAGTAAGAATACTGGAAGATGTCGTTATAGATATTTTTGCCTTTTCATCCTTACCTCGTTTTGTAGTTATTAAAACTACACCGTTAGCACCTCTAACACCGAAAACAGCTGTAGCAGATGCGTCTTTCAATACAGTAACGCTCTCTATTTCGTTAGGATCAATATCGCTCATGCTTCGTTCAACTCCATCTACCTGAATCAGAGGTGAAGAATCTGTCCACGTTGCCTGACCACGAACAAATATAGATGCAGCATCAGATCCTGGTTCACCAGAATACTGAATTGTTGTAACACCCGACAATTGACCGGCCAAGACATTATTTACAGAACTGACAGGGGTGCGAACCAGCTCTTCGCTTTTTATGCTTGAAACAGCACCAGTAAGTGTAACTTTCTTCTGGACACCGTACGCAACGATTTCAACATCCTTCAACATCGTTGAATTATCCGTCAGGACAATTTTCATTGTCTCACCTTTAGCAACTACAGTTTTTGTTTCATATCCTATAAATGATACAACCAATTTTGTACCAATAGGAGCATTTAATTTAAAAGCTCCGTCAATATTTGTAGTAGTGCCTAGCTTGTCACCCTGCACCTTTACATTTGCTCCAAAAATCAACTCCCCTTGAGCATCCGTAACAACCCCAGTGATTGTATTCTTTTGTTGTTGAACAATATTCTCAGCAGCTGAAGCAGATTGTATCCCCACAGAGGAAACAAAAGATGCAGCTAAACAGAATATTAAAATTGGTGGTTTCACAAATAGCTTTGTGTTCCATCTGCCCAGACTAAATAGTATGTGCTTCATAAAATTAAAACTTTAAATTAACATATTAATACTAAATATTTACGTACAAACAATAATTCTATCTTCAGCAGGTCTTTACAAGACAGTGCACAATAACGATTACCCGGTTTACAACTCAGTAATGAAATCGCAATGAAACTATTACATCAACCGGATTAAACACATCATTATCTCTTTTCACATTTTTTTAGAGTACAAAAATAGATTATAACAATATTTTAGAGAATGTATTATCGTACAAACACATGTAAAATATATCAGAAAAGAGATTTCTGCCTAGTTTAACACTTAATAAAGCTGCAAAAACAGACTAATCACAGATGTAGTTTTATAAAAATGCTTTAATCAATCAATCTAAAAATGCATACATGCATTCATATATAACTCGTTATGAAAAAAGATTTTTTTATAGAAATAAAATCAAATTGAGGAGTAATAGGCTTAAAAAAATCATATCGATTAATTGGAACAAACATTTGCCAACCTCCTCTTGTTATTTTAACCTTCCGAACTGTTCTCGCTGAATTTCTGACATAAGATCTAGAAGCGCCTTTTTAAAATAAATAGAGTCTTTATAAGGGTAATAACTCTAGAATTTATTTAAAACCAGACCTTTTATATTTTTGTCACACACTTATTTGTCATTTTGTTATAAAATAATAGAATAATGCCTATATTTGCATGATAATAAAGGCATAATTTAAAGAATGAAACAAGAGAATGCTTCCGTATTGATAATTTACACTGGCGGAACAATAGGAATGATAGAGAATGCCGAAACTGGAGCTTTAGAAAACTTCAATTTTGAGCAACTGCAAAAGCATGTTCCGGAACTTAAAAAACTGGATTTCAAAATAGACTCCTGTCAATTTGATCCTCCTCGTGACTCTTCCGACATGGAACCCGAGGCATGGGCAGATATTGTCAGGATTATCTATGAGCATTATCATAAATATGACGGATTTGTTATTCTTCACGGCACAGACACAATGGCTTTTACAGCTTCCGCACTCAGCTTTATGCTAGAAAACCTGAATAAGCCTGTAATTCTTACCGGTTCACAATTGCCTATTGGGGTACTCCGCACGGATGGGAAGGAGAATCTGATGACTAGCATTGAGATTGCCGCAGCTAAATACAAAGGAAAACCAATGGTTCCTGAAGTTTGCATTTTCTTTGAAAATCACCTGATGAGGGGAAACCGGACAACCAAAATCAATGCAGAGAATTTTAATGCATTCCGTTCATACAACTATCCGGCACTGGCTGCCGCAGGAATACATATTAAATATGAACCTTCATTGATTCATCGATGCACAAACGGTAAACCTCTCACTCCGCACCTCTCCTTAGATACAAACGTAGTGGTTCTTAAACTATTCCCTGGTATTCAGGAAAGCGTGGTGGCTGCCACTCTTGCCATCCCCGGACTGAAAGCCGTGGTTCTTGAGACCTACGGATCAGGCAATGCGCCAAGAAAACCGTGGCTTATGCACCAACTGATTGAAGCCAATGAACGTGGAATAGTGATTGTTAATATAACGCAATGTAATGCGGGAACAGTAGAAATGGATCGTTATGAAACTGGAAGACAATTGCTTGAGTCGGGAATTTTAAGCGGATATGACAGTACCACGGAATCTGCCGTTACCAAACTGATGTTTCTGCTGGGACACGGACTTCCTCCCGAAGAAGTGCGGCAAATGATGAATATTTCCATCGCAGGAGAAATTACTATCAATTAATCCGTTTCTGAAAAAATATCGGTACTTTTGCAAATACATATAACAAAACAGCAACGATGGCAAAAGACAAAACCGTATATGTATGCTCTAACTGCGGACAGGATTCACCGAAATGGATAGGGAAATGCCCTTCTTGCGGGGAGTGGAACACGTACGTTGAGGAAATTGTTCATAAAGAAGCAGCCAACAAACGTCCTGTTTCGGGGATTGAAACGCCCAAGGCAAAGCCTATATCCTTGTGTGATATTACCACATCCGACGAACCTCGGATAGATTTAAAGGATGAGGAGCTGAACCGGGTGTTGGGTGGCGGACTGGTACCAGGTTCGTTAGTGCTGATTGGTGGAGAACCGGGAATAGGTAAGTCTACCCTGGTATTGCAAACAGTTCTTCGGATGTCCAATCGCCGTATTCTTTATGTCTCCGGCGAAGAAAGCGCACGCCAGTTAAAGCTCCGTGCCGACCGTATTCAACAACAGTCGTCAGATTGCCTGATTGTTTGCGAAACCTCACTGGAACAAATTTATGTTCACATTAAAAATACTCGTCCCGAGCTGGTTATTATTGATTCCATACAGACTATTTCCACAGAAACCATAGAATCTTCCCCAGGCAGCATTGCACAAGTGCGTGAATGTGCGGCTTCCATCCTGAAATTTGCTAAAGAGACCAATACTCCTGTGTTACTAATTGGCCATATAAATAAGGAAGGTAGCATAGCCGGACCGAAAGTGCTGGAACATATTGTAGACACTGTGCTTCAATTTGAAGGAGATCAGCATTATATGTACCGTATTCTTCGCTCCATAAAGAACCGCTTTGGAAGTACCTCGGAACTAGGTATTTATGAAATGAGACAAGATGGTTTGCGACAGGTAAACAATCCTTCGGAACTGCTCTTATCACCCGACCACGAAGGAATGAGCGGTGTAGCTATTGCTTCCGCCATTGAAGGTGTACGTCCGTTCCTCATAGAAACACAAGCACTCGTCAGCTCGGCTGCTTATGGAATGCCACAGCGTTCTGCCACAGGTTTCGATCTTCGCCGCATGAACATGTTACTGGCAGTGCTTGAGAAACGAGTAGGATTTAAATTGGCTCAGAAAGATGTCTTTTTAAACATTGCCGGAGGATTGAAAGTAAACGATCCGGCCATTGACCTTTCAGTAATCAGTGCCATTCTTTCATCAAACATGGATACAGAGATAGAGCGGGAAGTTTGTTTGGCAGGAGAAGTTGGCCTGTCGGGTGAAATTCGCCCGGTGAACCGTATTGAGCAACGAATTGGCGAAGCTGAAAAGCTTGGTTTCAAACGAATTATCCTTCCCAAACATAACTTGCAGGGATTGGACAAAAAGAAAATAAACATTGAATTGGTTCCGGTAAGAAAGGTAGAAGAAGCTTTCCGTTGCCTGTTTGGATAACACTGAAAAAGAAAAATGATACAAGAAATACAATTACGTATTTTACCTGAGATCGCAGCCAATGAGCAGCGATTAAAAGAATATATATCAAAGGAAAAAGGAATTTCTTTGAAACAGTTCAATGCCGTTCGTATTCTGAAACGAAGCATTGACGCCCGCCAACGTACGGTTTTCGTAAACTTAAAGGTGCGTGCTTACATCAATGAGATGCCAAGGGATGATGAGTTTACACGTACTACATATAATAATGTAGAGAATGCCCCGCAAGTAATTGTGGTTGGTGCTGGTCCCGGCGGACTTTTCGCCGCTCTCCGGTTAATTGAGCAGGGAATAAAACCGATTGTTGTGGAACGTGGAAAGAACGTGCACGACCGTAAACTAGATATTGCCAGGATTTCACGCGAACATATTGTTGATCCCGAATCAAACTATAGCTTTGGTGAAGGTGGAGCAGGTGCTTATTCGGATGGAAAGCTTTATACCCGGAGCAAAAAAAGGGGAAATACAGAGAAAATTCTGAATGTGTTTTGCCAGCATGGAGCAAGTACTTCTATTCTTATTGACGCTCATCCACATATTGGCACGGACAAACTGCCAAGAGTGATTGAAAACATGCGCAACACAATCCTGGAATGTGGCGGTGAAGTGCATTTCGAGACACGAATGGATGCTCTGATTATAGAGAACAACGAAGTAAAAGGCATAGAAACAAATACAGGGAAAACCTTATTGGGCCCGGTAATTCTGGCAACAGGTCACTCTGCCCGCGATGTTTATCGTTGGTTGGCCGCCAATAATGTAGATATTGAAGCAAAAGGAATTGCTGTCGGTGTGAGACTGGAACACCCACAAGAACTGATTGACCAGATACAATACCACAACAAAGAAGGAAGAGGTAACTATCTTCCGGCAGCGGAATACAGCTTTGTTACTCAGGTTGAAGGCAGAGGCGTATATAGTTTCTGTATGTGTCCGGGAGGTTTCGTTGTTCCCGCAGCCAGTGCCCCTGAACAAGTGGTAGTGAACGGTATGTCTCCATCCAATCGTGGCTCAAAGTGGAGTAATTCCGGTATGGTAGTTGAGATACATCCCGAGGATTTTCCGGAATATGCTAAGTATGGCCCATTAGCCTTGATGGAATTTCAGGAAGAGCTGGAGCATCAATGCTGGATGCAAGGCGGAAGGCGACAAACAGCTCCGGCACAACGGATGGTAGATTTTACCAGAAGTAAATTAGGTGCTACCTTGCCCGACTCATCTTATAGTCCCGGCCTGGTATCTTCTCCTCTTCATTTCTGGATGCCACCATTTATAACGAAAAGGCTATCACAAGGATTACAGCAATTCGGACAATATTCACACGGATTCTTAACCAATGAAGCAACGATGATCGGAGTAGAAACACGAACTTCTTCACCGGTGCGTATCATCCGTGACTCAGAGTCTTTGCAACACATCACCATCAAAGGATTATTCCCTTGCGGTGAAGGTGCCGGATACGCCGGGGGCATTGTTTCTGCCGGGATAGACGGTGAACGATGTGCCGAAAGTGCTGCCCAGTATGCCAAGGCTATCTAAAAAGATAATCAATTAAGAAGGAAATATATGGATAATTTAGAGATTGCAATTATAGATGCCAATACACTTACTTGCATTGGTTTAAGGAATCTACTGGAGAAACTGCTGCCCAAAGCCATTATCCGTATTTTTCCTGATTTCCCGGTCTTTGCAGATGATACGCCGGATATGTATACACACTATTTCATATCCTCACAGACCTATATTCTTTACAATCCATTCTTCCTACCCCGTAAAGAAAAAACAATAATTATGATGCATGGATCAGGGAATCATACATTCCCTGCTTCCAATCATATTGTGAATATATTCCTACCAGAGAACAAGTTAACTGCAGAATTAATGAAGTTTTTCTCTGATAAACCTGACAAAATGGAGATTCCTCCATCGGATAATGATCTTTCCGCAAGGGAAATAGAGGTATTAATACTTGTCACTAAGGGATTAATTAACAAAGAGATAGCCGATAAACTAAATATCAGTCTCACAACAGTAATCTCTCACCGCAAGAACATTACTGAAAAGCTGGGCATAAAGTCGGTTTCCGGACTTACCATTTATGCCGTAATGAACGGATACGTTTCACCAGACAGGATATAGAATCCTAATAAATGAGGATTGTATGTTTTTTTAATTACCCCGTACTTTGCAGGCGAATTAAAAAACATACAAATGAAAAGAAATGTATTACTGCTTTTAGTGTTATTAATCGCAATTCATTTACGGGCAGGTGATATTATCGGAAAAGATACCACCAATAGTATAAGGATTAAAGAAATTGTTGTCACAGCTTCTCCCAAAGAGTCAAAGCTCTTACGTCAGCTTCCTGTAACAGCATCAACAATCTCTCAGCATGACATGCAAGCTTTTCAGGTTAATTCTCTGAAGAGCATCAATGGGATTGTTCCCAATCTCTTTATTCCTGATTATGGCTCCAGATTAACTTCCGCCATATATATCCGCGGAATTGGTTCCAGAATAAACACCCCTTCTGTGGGACTGTATGTAGATAACATTCCTTATATAGATAAATCAGCATTCGACTTCAACTATTCCGATATTGAAAGTATTGAAGTGTTGCGCGGACCGCAAAGTACTCTTTACGGCAGAAATGCGATGGGCGGATTAATCAAGTTGTACACCAAATCTCCTTTTTCATATCAGGGAACCGACCTTAAGCTGAGTGCCGGAACTTATAATAGTTATTCGGCTTCACTGACTCACTATCATCGTGTAAGTGACAAGTTTGCCTTCTCTGCAGGTGGTTTCTACGATAAAAGCGGAGGGTTCTTTAATAACGTATACCTGAATAAAAAGGCCGATCCGTTTAGTAATGGCGGCGGAAGAATACGCAGTATCTGGTTGCCGAAGGAAAACCTTAAGTTTGACCTGAATGTAAGCTACGAATATAGCGATCAGGGAGGATATCCTTATGCTGCCTATGATAAAACGACCGGAAAGATTGGTGATGTATCTACAAACAGAGAAAGCACCTACTACCGTGGTTTGCTGAATGCAGGCTTAAACATTAGTTATCAGGCAAGGAACTATACCATGAGTGCGGTCACTGGTTTTCAAAACTTAAAGGACCGAATGTTTATGGATCAGGACTTTACCGCCAAAGATTATTATACTCTTACCCAGAAGCAGAAACAAAATACCCTTTCAGAGGAAATAACTTTCCGGTCTAACGAGAATAAAAGATATGAGTGGACTAGCGGAGTATTTGGCTTTTACCAATCTCAGAAAAGCGATTCTCCCATGAGCTTTGAGAAAGACGGTATCTCAATGATTCAAATGGCTATGGACGCGGCAATGGCTCAATCGCCTGTAAAAGTGAAACTAACGGATAGTGAAATGCCGGTTTATGGTAATTATAATACCCCTACTTTGGGTGCTGCTGTGTTCCACCAATCTACCTATAATAATTTTCTGATTGATGGATTGTCTGCCACTGTGGGCTTACGTCTGGACTACGAAAAACAGAAAATAACCCATCAGACAAGTGGCACTATGCATGCAACGATGACTATGTACGGTCAGACTATGGATGCTTCACGACCGGTTGATATACACGGAACAATAAGTGATGATTATTTGCAGCTACTTCCTAAGTTTGCCCTTAAATATGACTTTAAAGATAAGAATATAGGTAATATTTACGCATCGGCAAGTAAGGGATATCGTGCGGGTGGCTACAATTCACAGATGTTTGCCGACTTAGCTGAAGCGCAAATGACAGGTAATTCAAGTTCAAGCAGTAATTTATCTGATGCAGATGTAAAAAATGCGATAATCTACAAGCCAGAATATACCTGGAGTTATGAAGTGGGTACTCACCTCTCTTTGCTAGATAAAAAGCTGACAGCAGACATTGCAGCCTTTTACATGGATACAAGAGACCAACAAATAGTAAAGTTTGCCCCTAGTGGCTTAGGAAGAATGACCGTAAATGCCGGACGCAGTGCCAGCCTTGGAGCAGAAGCCAATATCCGCGCAATAATTACTAAAGCATTCAGCCTTAATGCTTCCTATGGATATACTCATGCTACATTTAAAGATTACATAGGAGAAGAGAAGAACCAACAACAACAGGTTGTTACAGTTGATTACAACGGCAATTATGTACCGATGGTTCCTCAAAATACGTTCTGCCTGGGTGGTGAATATGCCTTCAAATTCCAAAACAGTTTGGTTAATAGCCTGGTTTTTAATGCTCAATATAGCGGAGTTGGTAAGATATACTGGACAGAGAAAAACGATTTGGCACAGAATTTCTACGGAATACTGAATGGTAAAGTAGGAATTGTGGTAAACAAGGTTCAAATTGATTTGTGGGGCAGAAATCTTCTTGATAAGTCTTATGCAGCCTTTGGGTTTGTATCCGGTGGAAGCACCTTTATGCAAAAAGGCAGACCTATGCAAGCTGGCGTTGATTTAAGATACAGATTCTAGAATACAAGGGTAACTGGGAAAAACGCACTGTTCCCTTTCTGACAAGAGCCTCTCTCTTGAGAATAGACATAGCAATAACTTGCTTTTATCATGGTTAAGGAACTATGATATTATGTCTATCCTTGATGGAGAGGTTTTCTTTTTTTTATTATTGGTTGACAGCTCCGCAGGAAGGGCATTCTCCTTTTTCTTTCATCAGCGCTCCACACTTACCACAACGATATTTATATGTCATTCGTCCATTAATCTTTTTCACCAGAAGATAGAAGAAGAAGAGCAGAGTAGGATATCCCACATAATACGAAGTGGCAAAGATAAAGAAGAAATAGCAAAAGATACAACAAGCTGCCAGTCCAAGGAGGTATAAGAACGCAGATGGAGCAGAAAGCTGATGGAACAAATCTTCAAGAGAAGCCAGGAAGATAACAATGAAAGCCCACAGACTAAGCACAAAAACGCTTAGTATAAGAGGTACTTTAAAAGGACTGAGAGTGGGGTTGAAGTAATAATGCTGCCACGTTTCGGGAGCAAACATTTGCACACTCTCATAAATGGTAGCCGAAAAGGCCAGCAGAAAACAGAGCATCAGCGGGTATACACTGTTGATATCATTAAAGTAGACCAGCATAAGCTTCTTTTTCAGGTACACCCTTAAAAGGAATATGGCCAGCACAAGTGCTACTACTATTAAAGAATAAGAAGCATGGGTATGACTAAACAAAAAGATAGCCTGTGAACCAAAATCGACCGGCACCAGATTATCAACAACCATTGATTCGTGAATCCATCCTTGCGTTTTCTCGTCACGTGCCACTTTTACCCATACAGAGTCCACAGTGTCCGAGGGTTGTATCATAAAATCGGCCACTACTACCCTATCGCCTTTGTTTACCATCAGGAACTTATCCTTAAATGGCAGCTGCGCCAGCATAACTGTATCCGAACAAACTTCAAAGTTTTTATTCAGCGTATAGTGATATTTATAAAGATAGGAAAGAGAGTCCTTTGTCTTATCAGATATCTCCTTTTTGTCGAGGTTAGGCTCCTCATAACGACAGGAATAAAAAGCAACTGAAAGAAAGAGTACAAAAAAGAGTATGAGACTGCGCATACCACCAAAAAGCAGTATTGTCCGATGAACAGATTTAAACACCGACACAGCCGGTTTATTTTGCAAAATCTCCTGATCTCTCTTTTTCATTTTCTTATTGTTCATTAATCACTTTCATCTCACAGTTCTTGCAATCAAACGATAAGCGGAACTTTTTATCCTTGTATGTCAGGTAATATGGTTCTTTATAAGGCGAATTTCCTCCCTGATGAACAGGGCAATAACCCATATTATAGCGAATGCAGTACTTACAGAACATCACCGTGGCACCTTCTACCGGAACTTTTTCGAAAGCGGGCTGAACACTCTTCACCCCATGATCCAGATAGAACGACTCAGCCTCAGCATTCATCACGTTGCCCAGATAAGTAAGTTCGGTTTTCGGGAACGGATGACTGGTAGGAACAATTTTCTTTGATGAACGGCGGAAATTAATCTTCCTTGTCTGAAGCAACTTATCAACAGCCTCCCGTCTTAATTCTGCCAGGGCTGAAGCAGGGATGAACCAGTTTTCCTGAAACTCCACATCAATTCTCGCAGCTTCAAACGGTGTATTGCCAAGCTTACTCAGCTGATTACGAAGGTTATCCGCCTGCGGAGTGCGGGCAAGCTCTTTCTCGCGGGGAAGTGTTACACTCACGGCGTTTCCATCTTCGTCTTTCAGAGAAAGAGTGAAGCCAAAGTTATTTTCTGTGAGGTTAATCTCCAAATCAATCTTCCGTTCTGCTGATTTACGCGCCAATAGTTTCTCGAACTCCTGGTCGAAGTTCCGGTAAAGCACCGTACGGGGTTTCACATCCGGCATTTCGTGAGGAAAGAGTTTATTAGTCTCTACCTTGTTAATGCGGAAGCCGGTGAGATCTCCCTGTTCGTTGATATAACATACCCCATCGCCGTTGTTAAACGACTTGACTCCTGCTACAGTGAGGTAGTTTCCACGCAACTCTTTCACCGTTCCCATCTCCTCACCCAAGGATTTTGGAGTATCCATAGAGGACATATCTTTGGAGCGATTGAACAGGAAATAATTGGTAGCACCACGGCTGAAACTCTTATCCAGCTGAGGAGTAAACTCATACTTGCAATGTCCGGAAGAAGCCCGGATATATTCTGGTCGGCGTTCAATTATCTCATCAAGTTTCTTTCGATAATAAGCCGTTACATTCTTTACGTACGATACATCTTTCAGTCGTCCTTCAATTTTCAGTGAAGTAACACCTGCATCCAGCAGCTCTTCAAGATGGTCGGACTGGTTAAGGTCTTTGAGTGAAAGCAGGTGTTTGTTGCGAACAATCACCTCTCCGTTAGCATCAACAAGGTTGAACGGCAGGCGACAAACCTGTGCACACTCTCCCCTATTGGCACTTCTGCCATAAAGAGCCTGACTCACGTAGCACTGTCCGCTATAGCTCACGCACAAAGCGCCGTGAACAAACACTTCCAGAGCAACATCAGTAGCTTCATGTATTTTCTTTATCTCTGCCAGGGAGAGTTCCCGGGGAAGCACCACCTGTTCAAATCCGGTAGCCTCCATAAACTGTACCTTTTCAGGCGTACGGTTGTCATTCTGCGTACTTGCATGAAGGGCAATAGGCGGCAAATTCATTCGGGTTATGGCCATATCCTGCACAATAAGCGCATCAACACCCACTTTATATAGTTCCCATATCAGTTCTTCGGTCTCCTTTAGTTCGTCATCGCGAAGAATGGTGTTAAGGGCAACGTGAATCTTAGCATTATACAGATGAGCATACTCGACTAATGCGGCAATATCTTCCAAAGTATTTCCGGCTGCAGCCCGCGCACTGAATTTAGGTGCACCGATATATACCGCATCTGCTCCATGATTAATCGCTTCTATTCCACACTCCAAGTTCTTTGCAGGAGCCAGTAGCTCTATTTTTCTTGGCTTCATCATTTGATATCGTCAATATTGAACGGAGTTTCCTGATAAACGAAGTAATTCAACCAGTTGGAAAACAACAGATTGGCATGGCCACGCCAGCGAACCAGCGGTGCATTGTCAGGATTATTATCGCGATAGTAATTACACGGCATTTCTATATCGAGTCCCTTTTCAAGGTCACGTTTATATTCCTCATCAAGCGTAAAAGGTGAGTATTCTGAATGTCCGGTTACGAAGAACTCTCTTCCGTTTCTTCCCATTACCAGGTATACCCCAGCCTCATCAGACTCAGAAAGAATCTCAATCTCGGGCACTTTCAATATATCTTCCCGCCTTACTTCGGTATGGCGACTGTGAGGCACATAGAACACATCATCAAATCCACGGAAAATTGGGTTAAGGGAATCTTTTGGGGTATGGTTAAACACACCAAACTTCTTTTTATCCAGCGGATATTTGGGCACGCCGTAGTAATGATACAGCCCGGCTTGTGCAGCCCAGCAGATATAAAGTGTAGACGTAACGTGAGTTCTGGCCCAATCAAAGATTTCCGTTATCTCGCCCCAGTAAGTAACATCCTGATAATCCATTTGTTCCACAGGAGCACCGGTGACAATCATACCGTCATACTTCTCCTTTTTCATTTTCTCAAAGTCTTCATAGAAAGCTTTCATGTGCTCTACGGGAGTATTCTTCGAAGTATGGCTTTTCAGCTTCATAAAAGAGATTTCCAATTGGAGAGGCGTGTTTGACAACAGGCGAATCAAATCGGTTTCTGTGGTAATCTTGATCGGCATCAGATTGAGAATCACAATCTTCAGTGGACGAATATCCTGCTGACTGGCGCGTGAATTATCAATCACGAAGATATTCTCTTCCTTCAGCAGCTCAATGGCAGGTAATTTATCAGGTAAATTTAACGGCATCTTCTTCTTAACTAAAATTTTATATCAGCTGCAAAAGTAATCATTTCCACGCAATCTTATTCAGATTAGCCTACTAATTAATGCAGACCCGGTTCATAATTAACCAATTATAAAGGTTATATTAACCGTAGCCTCCCGAGGCTAGCAGATTAGGGTCGTGAGGTTAATGTTTCAAGGTCGGGAGGCTGCAATATTAGGGTCACGACCATAATAGTAATTTCCCGATAGAGAATGGCTAGTTTCCCGCAGAGAATGCATTAGTTAATACTGTTTAAATAGATAAATGCCGGCACATAAATCCTGAACAATATAGTAAAAGCAATGTTATTATCACATTACAATTTACAAAGAACAATTAATAAAAAAGAATATGAAGATATTGTTTGTACTTACATCCCACGATCAGCTGGGAAACACCGGACATAAAACCGGATTCTGGATAGAAGAGTTTGCAGCACCATATTATGCATTATCAGATGCACAGGCTAGTATCACGATTGCTTCGCCAAAAGGCGGACAACCTCCTATTGACCCAAAAAGTTCATTGCCCGAGTCTCAGACTCCTGCTACCGTAAGATTCAATAAAGATGAAGCTTTGCAGGACAAGCTAGCCCACTCATTGAAATTGAGTGAAGTAAAGATGGAAGATTACGACGCAGTGTTCTACCCCGGCGGGCACGGTCCGTTGTGGGACTTAGCCAATGACGAAACTTCCATCAGGTTAATTGAAGCATTCTATGCCGCCAACAAACCAATAGCATTTGTGTGCCACGCTCCGGGTGTGCTTATCAAGGCCAAAGCACCGAATGGCGAACCGTTGGTAAAGGGCAAAAAAGTAACGGGATTCTCTAATTCTGAGGAAGAGGCCGTGCTACTGAACAAGATTGTTCCCTTCTTGCTGGAAGATGAATTAACAAAACTAGGCGGCCATTACAGTAAAGGTCACGATTGGGGCTCGTACATAAAGAAAGATGGCTTACTGATTACGGGACAAAACCCAGCCTCATCAGAAGCTGTAGCCGAAGAATTACTGAAAGCATTGCACTAAAAGCAGCTTTTTTACTCAAAAAGAGTGAGGGTAGAGCCGAAAAGTGAGAGATGAGTGAGGGACAAATCAACATCTCTCACTTTTTATTTCACTGTAAATAAAGCTATTAATCAATTTTAGTGAGGGAGTGATGGATGAGAAAAATAGTTCTATTTTCTGAGAGAAAATGAAAGAGTAAACAAATAAAGCAAATACAAAAAAATGCTGTAACTTTGCAGAAAATTTATAAGAGTTATGAAAAAGAAGAAAAGTAATTCCTTGATGGATTATGTAAAGGCTGCCCGCCGTGGAAGCAGGGAAGCGGAGATTGAACAACACGGACATCCGATAAACTATCGGAAAGTAATTCCTTCGAAGAAGGCGTACAACAGGAAAAAGAATAAGGCAGACGATAAGGGTCTGCCTTATTTGTTTTTACTAATCTATAGAGTTTCTGTTAGCAGCTCATCTCTCCTGCATTTTTCTTGGCAGAAAGCAGATTATATGCCCCTTTAACAACCACCTTCGCAGTGCTAATATTAAATTTCTCCGGCAATATAATCTCTGTATATCCGCTATCAGTAACACCCTTACGCACTTCAATCATGCGATATTCGGTAAAGGGTTTGCCACCTTCCTGCTTATTCTTGTCGAACACAAAAATATAATCTTTATCATCAAAGCTAACCACAGCATCCGACGGAACAGAAGCAACGCTATGACCTGATGATTCAATAACTGCATTCACATACATTCCGGGAAGTACGTTTTTGCATTTTCCAAGAACATTGGCATACACTTTATAAGTCTTGTCTTCACTAACAGACTTACCTGTTTGATATACAACAGCTTCGTGTTGCTCAGCTTCATTATTAATGAAGAAACGTATTTTTTCTCCTTTATCTACCTGAGCTGCATCCTTATCAAATAAAGTAAGCTCGAGGAACAACTTATCGTTATTTACCACTTCAAACATAATGTCTGCCGGAGTAACATATTTCCCCAGATTTACATTCACCGTCTTTACATATCCGGTGATAGGAGATGTTATAACAGTCGAACGATGGATATTACTTTCAGTAAGCTGGGCCGGATTAATGCCAATAAGAGAAAGCTTTTGTTTCAGTGCATTTACCTCTGCTTTAAGATTTCTGTAATCAGTGGTAACCTGTTGATAACTTTTCTGAGACGACACATCATTCTTGTAAAGTTCAGATTGACGTTTATAGTCTGCCTCGGCATACTTAAACTTATTCCTGGCCTGAAGATAGTTTTGTTGGATATCAATGAATTCAGGATTTTCAATAACCGCAAGTACCTGTCCCTTATGAACAGGATAACCGGGAATTAAAGAGGTCTTCTTTACATAACCTCCCATTGGTGCACATACAGTTGCCAGATTTTGGGGAGCAACAGAAACTAAACCGTTCACTTTTGTTGTACCGCTAAGAGAGCGCATCTCTATTTTTCCCAACTGAATATCAGCAAGCTTAATCTGATCGGAACGCATCTCTACAATATCCTCGGGAATTACTTCAGCTTCCTTACTTTCTTCAGCTGTCTTTTTATTGCCGTTACACGATACCAGAGCTATTGTGACAGCCACAAAAAAGAATCGGGAGAAAAATCTATATTTTGACATACTATTTATTTTAAAACGTTTTACCTGTAACATATTCAATATTAATAATGGTTTGGTTATAGCTGTTAAGCGCATCCAGATAATTCTGTCTGATATCCAGCGCTCTGTCAAGACTTAGCACATAATCAAGATAATCCATTGAACCGGACTTATAACTACGGGTAGATTGCTCTATGATTAAATCTGCTTCCGGAATGGCTTGTTGCTCATAATAATCTACACTACCTAAGTACTTGCTGTATTCATCAATTAATGAACGGTAACTACCTGAGAGTTCTTTTGAATAGCTTTCGGCATTAGTCTGAGCAATCTTTTCATTAATCTTTGCTGCCTTATTTTTAGATTTACCGGAAACAAACCAAAGAGGAACAGCAACACCCACTTGCACTGCATTGAAACGGTCTCCCCTTCCAAAAGTTCTTTGAATGCCATTCACGTCTTGGGTTCCTACCATTGTCTGACTGGAATATCCAATACTGAAATCGGGCATCATCCTGCTTTTTTCAAGCTTCCGTTCAATCTGTGAAACCTCAATCTGGTGTTGCACATATCCCAATGAAGGATTCTGAGCAATAGCCAGACTATCCATTACAGGAATATACTCTAGTCGCTTCAACACAGAATCGGCAGGAGTAAACTGAATATCGGTATTTAACAGTGTTTGCAGTTTACGACTAAAGATACCAATATCAGCTCTTGTCTGGCGCAATTGATTCTTTACTTCGAGATTCTGAGAACGTGCAGTAATCATTTCCAGCTTATTGGTTTCACCTACCTTAGCTCTTAGTTCCGCAGCCTTCAAAAAGCCAGTAAACAAACTATCCTGATAACTTAACAAGCTTTGCTTTGAGTGCAGGTATGCCAGTTGCCAATAGACCTGCTTTACCTGAGTAGCAGTTTCGAGTCGTGAACCTTTTAGCTGCCATTCACTGCTTTTCACTTTAGCATCAGCCAGCTTTCCCTGGTTAATATAAACCGTAGGGAAGGCTATTGACTGTGACACTGTATAACTATTATCTTTAGTATACGAATTAAACCTGCCATACTGCACTTCTATATTCGTCTTTCCTAAATCCAATGAAGCACCCTTCAATACTTTCTGAGCATCTACAGAATAACTGGATGAACGGACAGACAAGTTATTCTCCAAAGCTAATTGAATAGCATCATGCAAACTAATTGATTTTAGTTTCTGCGCTTCTGCATTATTAAAAGCAGCTGATCCGATAAGTAAAAACAACGAAACGGATAGCACTTTTGCTGATTTACGTTTGAACAAAGCCCTGAAGCTATGAGTAGAGAACAGGATATAAAATACCGGAAGAATAATCAGAGTAAGCAAAGTAGCTGTGATAAGTCCGCCAATAACCACTGTAGCTAAAGGTTTTTGTACTTCTGCACCGGCAGAGGTTGACAATGCCATTGGCAAAAAGCCCAACGAAGCAGCAGCGGCCGTCATTATAACAGGACGTAAACGTGTTTGCAATCCTTTAAGTACTCTTTCCGTTATATCATCAACACCTTTCTTTTCCAATCGGTTGAATTCTGAGATAAGTACTATACCATTAAGCACAGCCACACCAAACAAGGCAATGAAACCTACTCCCGCAGAAATTGAGAAGTTCATGCCACGTATCCACAGTGCAAAGATGCCACCAATGGCAGACATCGGTACTGCCGTGTATATAAGCAGGGTCTGTTTTACAGAATGAAAAGTAAAGAACAACAGAACAAAGATTAAAAGCAATGCAACCGGCAAGGCTATAGCAAGTCTGTCTTTAGCTGCTTCCAAATTTTTAAACTGACCACCATAAGAGACATAATAACCTGTGGGGAGGCTTACTTGTTTATTTATCTTAGCAGTCACATCATTAATAACGCTTTCAACATCTCTGTTACGAACATTAAATCCAATAGTAATACGACGTTTGGTATCTTCTCTTGAAACCTGAGCCGGACCGGATTTTATAGATATATCAGCAAGCTGTTCAAAAGGTATTTGATCTCCGTTTGGCGCTGCAACCGACAAGTTCTTTACATCATCAAGATTCTGGCGGTAATCTTTATCCAGACGAACAACCAGATCAAAACGTTTTTCTTCGTCATATACAACCCCAGCCTGACTACCGGCAAATGCAGCACGTAGAACCCGGTTTACATCATCAATAGAAAGCCCGTATTGTGCCAAACGGTCACGATTGAAGTTCACCTGTATTTGTGCCAGACCTGTTACTTTCTCTACATTTATATCTTCAACTCCCGGAACCTTTTTTATAATCTTTTCCACATCAGCAGCTTTATCGGCCAAAGTATTGAGATCGTCACCAAATATTTTAACGGCAACATCCTGCTTGGAACCGGAAAGAAGTTCATTGGAACGCATTTGTATAGGCTGTTGAAACTCGAATTTCACTCCGGCAAGAGGAATAAGCTTCTCCTGCATCTTCTCAACCAGTTCTTCACGTGTTTCAGCCGATGTCCATTCGCTCTTATCTTTCAACGTAATAATATAGTCGCCTGTTTCCATTGGTGTAGGATCTGTAGGAATTTCACCGGCACCAATCTTACAAACAACATGCTTTACCTCCGGAAAATTATCAAGCAAAATCTTATTTGCTTTCTCAACCATCTCAACAGTATTTGAGAGCGAACCTCCCTGCAAAGTAACAACTCCGGCAGCTAAATCGCCTTCTTCGAGCTGGGGAATAAATTCACCACCCAAGCTACTGAATACAAACAGACTGGACAGGAACAATACAATTGCAGAAATGGAAACCAGCAATTTACGTTTAAGCGCAAAAGCTATAACAGGATTAAAAGCTTTGTGTATCTTATCCATTAGCTTATCTGAAAGACTCTGCTTATGCTCTGTCTTTTTACTGAGGAACAATGCAGAAGCCATTGGTACATAAGTGAGCGAAAGAATTGCAGCTCCTATCAATGCAAAAGTAACCACCTGAGCCATTGGACGGAACATCTTACCTTCAATGCCTACCAATGCCATAATTGGCAAGTAAACAATCAGAATAATAACTTGTCCGAAAGTTGCTGAACTCATCATTCGTTTGGCTGATTCAAGAACACTTTCATCCATTTGATCCTGCGAAAGAACTTTCACGCCAGAATTGTGTAATTTCCCCTGAGTAATGCGGTGTACCACGCTTTCTACAATAATAACCGCACCATCAACAATCAGTCCAAAGTCAATAGCTCCCAAGCTCATCAAGTTACCCGACACGCCAAACAAGTTCATCAGCGAAATGGCAAATAGCATGGACAGAGGAATAACTGAAGCAACAATTAACCCAGCCCTGATATTTCCCAGCAATAATACAAGAATGAATATTACGATTAAAGCACCTTCAATAAGATTTCGGGATACAGTGTCAATTGCGCGTCCCACAAGATCTGAACGATTTAGGAACGGTTCAATCTTCACTCCTTTTGGCAAGGATTTTTGAATTGACTCAATGCGGGTTTCAACGTTATTGATAACTTCATGTGCATTAGACCCCTTAAGCATCATTACTACACCTCCCACAGCTTCGGTTGTGTCAACAACAAATGCACCATAACGGGTAGCATTACCATATTGCACGGTGGCTATATCTCTTATTAAAACAGGAATGCCAGATGAATTAGACTTTACAACAATCTTTTCAACATCTTCGAGAGTCTTCACAAGACCGATACCGCGAATAAAATATGCAGTAGGTTTCTTATCAATGTAAGCACTTCCTGTGTTCTCATTGTTTTTTTCGAGAGCTCCGAAAACATCTGTTAATGTAAGGTTCATGGATCTAAGCCTTTCAGGATTTACAGCTATTTCATACTGTTTTACAAAACCTCCATAACTGTTAATGTCAGCCACACCCTGTGTACCAAGCATCTCACGGCGCACCACCCAATCCTGAATAGTACGCAATTCCATTGGAGTATATTTGTGTTCATATCCTTTGTCTACGGCAAGACGGTATTGAAAGATTTCTCCCAAACCGGATGAAATAGGGGCAAGCTCTGTTTTTGCAAGTCCGGGAGGAATTGCCTCTTCTGCCTCTCTTAACCGCTCGCTTAATTGCTGACGTGCCCAGTAAACATCGACGTCGTCTTTAAACACTACGGTTATAACCGATAACCCTAAACGCGAAATAGAGCGAAGCTCAATAATATCAGGAATATTGGCTACTGCAACTTCTATAGGTGCGGTAATGGCACTTTCAACCTCCTGAACTGCCAGTGATGGTGCAAGTGAAATAATCTGCACCTGATTATTAGTTATATCTGGTATAGCATCAACAGGTAAACGGGTAAGCGAATACGTTCCCCAACCTATCAAAGCCACCACAAATAATCCGATAATGAATTTATTCTTTATCGAAAAATGAATGATACGTTCTATCATGAAATATCTGCTTTTATAAAATTAATACAGAACTAATAATTATAAAATTATTAGTAAATAAAGAACAAAGAACTAAAAGGAATTGATTCTTTTACACAGCTAAAAATGAATATCAGCCATGATATACAGAAACAACAGATATCAGTCTTTCGTTAATTAAACCTGGCCGTAAAGCCAGAAAAACATGCAGATTGTAGTTAGTAAATCCACACTTATTTAAAGTGTGGGCGGACCGCGAAGATTTATAGCATGGAAAACGCCCGCTCCATGAAGAGATTCAATAAAGAAATAAAGCCGGTCAAATGATTCGAGCCTCGGAGGAAGCAATGAATGTATAAAAGAAGCCGGGAAAAGTGTAACAACCTGCCAGAAGTGAGGTTGTACATTCACATCATCGTGATGCTGAATTGAGAAGTGAAGTTGGGTAATGCAATAGCCGTCACAATCTTGTTCTGCCTGATGGTGAGGTTTAGTAGGAGAATCTGCATCACCCTGCAAACAAATTTCATCCTCAAAATGATGATGATGGGGCAATACCGGTACAATCAGCACCAGCATGCTGACCAATAACAAAAACCAACCAGTATATCTCCTCTTTTTCATTTTTATAATATTCGGCGCTAAGATAGTCGTTTCTAGCCAGAAAGAAAAGAAAAAAGAGGTAAAAGCCAATTACTTGGGCTTTTACCTCCTACACTATTATAACCAAAAACTACTATTACCAGATAGAAACTCTCTTTTCAACAGGAAGATACATTGGATCTTTTTCTGTAATATTGAAAGCCTTGTACCATGCGCCAATCTGAGGAAGAGCTCCGTTAACGCGCCATTTTCCTAAAGAGTGAGGATCAGATTTTGTACGGCTCAGAATTGCTTCCGGACGAATATTTCCTGCCCAGACACCTGCATAAGCCAGGAAGAAACGTTGTTCAGGAGTAAAACCATCAATTGATTCAAGAGGAGCATTTGCTGTTGCATTTTCAAATGCCTGGAAAGAAATCTGAAGACCACCGTGATCGGCGATATTCTCACCAAGAGTAAACTTACCGTTTGCATGTACACCCTGAGCAACTTCAATATTATCAAAGAAGTTTGCCATTACAGCTGCACGAGTTTCAAAGTTCTTTGCATCTTCTGCAGTCCACCAGTCTTTCAGGTTTCCGTCTTTATCATATTGTCTACCCTGATCATCGAATCCGTGAGTCATTTCATGTCCTATTACCACACCAATTGCTCCATAATTGAAAGCATCATCCGCATTCATATCAAAGAAAGGATATTGCAGGATTCCAGCAGGGAAGCAAATTTCATTTGTGGTAGGATTATAATATGCATTCACAGTTTGCGGAGTCATTTGCCATTCATCCTTATCAACCGGTTTATTAGCCTTATTAATCATGTAAGCAGTTTCGAAACGATTAGCACGTTCCACATTTGCCCAATATGAATCATTCTTTATCTGCAATGCAGAATAGTCTCTCCATTTATCCGGATATCCTATTTTTACGTGGAATGCAGATAGCTTCTCCTGAGCTTTTGCTTTTGTTTCATTGCTCATCCAAGCCAGATTCTGAATACGCTGACCTAATGAAACCTGAAGATTCTTCACTAGAGTCACCATTCTTTCCTTTGCTGCTGCAGGGAAATATTTTTCAGTATACATCTGACCAACTGCTTCACCCAAAGAACCGTCCACTACAGACACAGCACGTTTCCAACGAGGTTTCATCTCTTTCACACCATTCATTGTCTTACTGTAGAAATCAAAGTTCTGAGCATTGATAACATCACTTAAATAAGAAGCAGAAGCATCAATCAATTTCCATTGCAAGTAAGCTATCTGATCTTTCAACGGAACAGTGTTAATGATATTCACCGCTTCCTTTAAAGAAGCAGGCTGACCAACACTGATTTCTTTAAGACCTTTCAATCCAAAATCAGTGAAGAAAATATCCCAACCGAAAGAAGGGTATTGTTTTTTCAGATCGGTAACTGTTAGCTTGTTATAGTTTGCATGAGGATCTCTTAGTTCAACCTTTGTACGAGCAGCTTTTGCCAATCGGGTTTCAATAGCCATAACAGCAGTCATTGCTTTTTGAGCAGAAGCTTTGTCATAACCAGCTAACTGGAACATCTTTACAACATGTAACTTATATTTATCACGAATTTCCTTCGTCTTTGCATCATTTTCAAGGTAATACTCACGCTCTCCCATGCTAATGCCGCTTTGATATGTATGAACCATATTCATAGAACTGTTCATATCGTCGCTGCTCACATAAACCGTAAAATATGGATCAAACCCCATTGTACGCATTTCCGCCAATAAAGGATAAATAGCCGATTTACTCTTTAAAGAAGCAATCTTCTTCAGGTAAGGTTTGATTGGAGCTGCTCCCTCTTTGTTCAGCTTCACGCTATCCATGGCAATGTTATACAGGTCACCAATCTTTTGAGCCACTGTTCCCTGCTGGTTTTTTACTTTTGCAAGTCCTTCAATCAGTCCTTTTAGCTGTGAACGATTGTTTTCCGCAAGTTTATCAAAAGATCCAAAACGTGCATATTCTCCAGTCAGTGGATTATTTTTCATCCATCCACCGCAAGCATACTGATAAAAACTGGTTCCCGGTAAAGCGGTCTTATCAAGATTATTAAAGTTAACCCCAGGAGTTAGCTGAGCACTCATTTCGCTATTCCACCCTGTACTCATCAAACAGAATGCAATTAGCGGTAAATAATTCTTCAATTTCATACGTTATTATTTAATTTACTTTTATCCTTTAGTTTCTCAATCTGACGCAAAGAAAAGAATAAAATCACAGGGAGGATGTTATTTATACAAAAAATATTCGAGAGTTTATTTATTCACTCTTAGCTTCATCCAATTCTATAGAAGCAGACTCCCACTCTTCCACTACGTTGTCCATCTCTTGCTTCAGGTTTTGATGCTTTGTATAGAGTTCCATATCCGAAGACCCTTCTGGAGTGGCCATTTTTATTTCAACTGCCGAGATTTTATCTTCCAGCTCTTCTATTTTTTTCTCACAATCAGCAACTTGCTTTTCCAGCTTGCGAAGCTTTTTATTCAGCTCCTTCTGTGCTTCGTATGAAAGTTTATTTTCAGATACAGCTTCCGGTTCACTATTCTGAGCCGTGGGAGAAGTTGATAATTCGGACTTGCGTTGTAGTTCATTGAGACTGTCCATTTTCTTTTTCTGCAGGAAGTCATAAATACCACCCAAGTGCTCTTTAACTACTCCGCCACCAAACTCGTAGACCTTAGTAACCAGCCCGTCCAGAAATTCACGGTCGTGAGAAACAATAATCACGGTTCCGTCAAAATCCTTAATTGCATCTTTAAGTACATCCTTTGTACGCATATCCAAGTGATTGGTAGGCTCATCCAGAATAAGAAGATTAACTGGTTCCAGCAACAGCTTGATCATAGCCAAACGAGTACGTTCTCCGCCGGAAAGCACCTTGACTTTCTTGTCGGAAGCTTCGCCTCCAAACATGAAAGCGCCCAGTATATCACGAATCTTTGTGCGGATATCTCCTGTCGCCACATAATCAATTGTATCAAACACAGTGAGACTCTCGTCCAGCATCTGAGCCTGGTTCTGTGCAAAATAGCCAATCTGAACGTTATGGCCGATAGTTAATTTACCTTCGTAATCAATATCTCCCATGATACATTTTACCAATGTAGATTTACCTTCACCGTTCTTACCCACAAAAGCCACCTTTTCACCACGATTGATAGTGAGATTCACATCATGATAAACCACATGATTGCCATAAGCCTTTTTCAAATCCTCTGCAATAATGGGGTAATTGCCCGAACGGGCAGCCGGTGGAAACTTAAGCCTCAACGTAGAATTATCTTCATCGTCCACTTCAAGACGTTCAATCTTCTCCAACTGTTTGATACGACTCTGCACCTGTACAGCTTTCGTTGCTTTATAACGGAAACGTTCCACAAAATCTTCCGTTTCCTGAATCTGTTTTTGCTGATTCTCATAAGCACGCAACTGTTGTTCTCTTCGTTCTTTACGAAGTTCTACAAAGCGTGAGTAAGGAACCTTATAATCGTATATTTTTCCACAACTAATTTCAATAGTTCTGTTTGTTACCGCATCTATAAAAGCACGGTCATGAGATACCAGTACCACCGCGTTGCAACGAGTAGAAAGGAAATTTTCCAGCCATTGGATACTTTCAATATCAAGGTGGTTGGTAGGTTCATCAAGCAAAAGCACATCCGGCCGTCTGAGCAAGAGCTTTGCCAACTCAATACGCATACGCCATCCACCACTGAACTCGGAAGTAGAACGAGAAAAGTCATCTCTACTGAAACCCAGCCCCACGAGAGTACGCTCAATCTCCGCCTGATAATTGGTTCCGCCCATCATCAGGTATCGTTCGTTCTCATGTGTAAACCGATCAATCAGTTTGTGATAGCTTTCTGATTCGTAATCAGTTCTGTCCGCCAACTCCTGATTCATCCGTTCAATGTCCGCTTGAAGTTCAAAAATATGTTCAAACGCCTGTTCAGCCTCCTCCATCACGGTATGCTTATCACTTAAAATCATCACCTGTGGAAGATAACCAATGGTCACATCTTTTGGTGCGGCAACTATGCCAGCCGTGGGAACTTGTAATCCTGCCAATATCTTTAGCATGGTTGATTTCCCTGCGCCATTTTTCCCAACCAGACCGATGCGATCTTTCTTGTTTATCACATACGATACACCATCGAATAGTGCTTTGGCATTAAACTCTACTTTTAATCCTTCTACTGAAACCATCTTTATTTTTGTTGTCTCTTTTCTTTAAAATGCAAAGATACAACAAAAACGCAAAGTGAGCGCTTTTAATAAAAGCTTCTTTTAAAAGGGTACCTGTGCTAAGACTTCTTAGGCAAGAAAATCTGTTTATGATTATAAGCGAAATAAACATGGCAACCAATAAATATAATATCTAAAAGATAAAAATTATTTCTAATGCAGACTGAACTAGTCAAAAGTATATTATCTTTGAGAGCCAAAATATTACCAACAAAATCTATTTACTAATGAATCAGAATTCTTCACGCCTCTACGTAGTCGATGCCTTGAGAGGATTTGCTATTATTTCAATTATGCTTCTTCACAACCTTGAGCATTTCGATTTTTACTTCTCACCGCCTTATTTCCCTGATTGGTTAAAGACTTTGGATAAAGGAATTTGGGACAGTCTGTTTTTCCTTTTCTCGGGTAAATCATATGCCATTTTTGCATTGCTTTTTGGATTAACATTCTTTATTCAATCACACAATCAGGAAAAGATTGGGAAAGATTTCAGAGGCCGGTTTGGCTGGAGGTTACTCCTTTTACTGGGTTTCGGCATAATTAATTCAGCTTTTTATCAGGGAGATATTCTTACTATTTATGCCATTATCGGATTCGGCTTGATTCCGGTGGCCAAACTCAGCAATAAAGTGGTTTTGTGGATTGCAATCTTCTTGATGTTTCAGCCTTATGAATGGATCAATCTTGTATCTGGATTGCTTGACCCTACACAAGAAATGCAGAATCCTCTATCATGGGCTTACTTTGGAAAGATGGGCGAATACATTCCAAAGGATTCCTTCATTAACACAATAGTAGGTAACCTCACAAACGGCAGAATAGCAGTTTTTCTATGGTCATGGGAGAATGCGCGTGTTTTCCAGACGCTTTCATTATTCATGCTTGGAATGCTGGCAGGAAGAAAGTCCTTTTTTAAAGTCACTCCTGAAAGTAATCAATTCTGGAAGAGAGTAATTGTGTGTGCAGTTATTGCTTTCATTCCTCTTTATTTTATTAAAAGCAATACAGCCGGTTGGTTTGATAGTGAAGCAATACGCAGACCATTTCTAACCATCTTTACATCCTGGAATAACGTTGCTTTTATGTTAATACTAGTATCTGGTTTTGTTTTGCTATTCCAAACTAAGGTTTTTGAAAAGATTCTTAATCTCTTCTCTCCCATTGGTCGTATGAGTTTATCCAATTACATTATTCAGTCCATGCTAGGCTCATTTATTTACTATGGTTTTGGACTAGGTTTATATAAATATACCGGTGCAACTTATTGTCTGCTAATAGCTATTACTTTAGCTGTTTTACAAGGTTTGTTTAGTTCTTGGTGGATGAAGAATCATCGTCAGGGTCCGCTTGAGCGTATCTGGCACAAAGGTACTTGGATCGGAACTGATAAATAACTTTTTGATTTAGATAAATATTTATTTCCAAATTATACATATATTTGCATTTATATTTTAAAATCAGATTATATATAACACTTATATGGAAATCTTCACTTTTAGAAACAATGCTAAAGAACAAGAATTCAAGCAGCTATTTGAAACTTATTACGCCCCTTTCTGTCTATATGCAAAACGTTATATAAAGGAAGATGAACTTCGAGAGGATTTGGTTTCTGATGTATTTGCTACCCTATGGAGCAAACGAGATGATATTCAATTACAGGCAGAAACTACTATTGCCTACATTAAAGTCTGCGTGCGGAATAGCTGTTTAAATTATCTAAAACATCTTAACTATGAAATAAACTACGTAGAACAATGTATAAATAATGAACCACAATATGCAACTTCTCCGGACAGTATCTATACATTGAAAGAATTGTATCATATACTAAACGAATCATTAAATGCCCTTCCTGAAAATTATCGTACCGTGTTCATAAAGAGTTTTTATGAAGGGAAAAAGATCTCTGAAATAGCTAGTGAGATGAATATTAGTATAAAATCTGTAGATCGCTATAAAGCTAAGGTTATGCAAGAACTAACTAAAAAATTAAAAGATTATCTCCCATTACTGCTTTTCTTGCAGCAATGGAATAATCTTCAATAGGTTATTACAAGTAATTTTTGTAACACGTTAAAACGAGAAAGACGCTTGTCTGCAATTCAACTTTTTAATAGTAACAAGCTAAGTCTATAGTCGAATAGTCTTCTAAAAAATGGTAGTCCCAGAGCTACACCTACTCTACATTCAGTATGCTATTCAACCTTATATCATCTGATGAAGCACCAACCATTACAGTAAAATTACCTGGTTCCACAATCTTTTTCATATCCCGGCTAATAATTGACAAATCGTCTTCATTCAAAGAAAATGTTATTTTTTTATCTTCTCCCTTTTTTAGGAAAACTCTTTCAAAGCGTTTCAACTGCTTTATAGGCTGAACTGTAGATGCATATTCATCTCTTAAATAGAGTTGAGCGACCTCATCACCATCATAAAATCCGACATTTTTTACCGTAAAGGATATATTAAATTTGTATTTCTCTTTTTTATCCACCTGCAGATTTCCATATTTAAATTTAGAGAAACTCAATCCATAGCCAAAACAATAAAGAGGAGATGATGGCATCTCCACATAATCATGTCCTTTTGGATTTACTTTGTTATAATATACTGGAATTTGTCCTACAGAGCGCGGTACTGAAACAGGCAATCGTCCAGCAGGGTTATAATCACCAAAAAGAACATCCGCTATAGCATTACCTCCTTCCTGACCTGGATACCAGGCAGTAAGTAAAGCATCTGCATTTTCTGATGCCCAGTTCATATTCAATGGACGGCCTTCTATATAGACTACAATTACAGGTTTCCCTGTGGCTTTTACTGCTTTCAGTAAATCTAGTTGTTTTCCCAACAGGTCAAGCGTTGCCCTGTCAGAACCTTCTCCACTTTCCATATCACTGATATCCTCTTTCGAAATTATTGCGGCGCCAGTCTCAATATATTTGGTTTTAAAATCTCTGGCACTCGACCCTCCAACAGCAACAACAGCAACATCGGCCCTTTGTGCAGCAGCCACAGCTCTATCAATATCAGTATATAAAGAATCTCTAATAGCACACCCCCTAACATATTCTATCTGAGATATTTTCAATTTAGATGTTATCCCATCCAATACTGTTTTTACATTACTAACTTTCTGAGGCGCAGTATAATCACCGAGCATATTGTATCTATTATCAGCATTAGGTCCGATAACAGCAATTTTAGTTTCTTTGCTTAAAGGGAGAATGCCATTATTCTTAAGCAATACGATAGCTTGTTGAGCAGCCTGACGAGCTATATCAATATGCTCTTTTCCATGCACTACATTTTTAGCTAACTTAGGACTCACATAAGGGTGTTCAAAAAGTCCCATTTCAAATTTGAGACGAAGTACTCTGCACACGGCTGTATCAATTGCCGATTCAGAAATACTACCTTGTTGAACAGCATTTATAAGATTAACAAAAGCATCCCCACCAAGATCTACATCCAGACCAGATTTTGCAGCCATCACTGCGGCATCTTTCATTGTAGGTGCCACAAAGTGACTGCCATGTAATCCTTCAATACTATATAAATCAGAGACTACAAGACCTCTAAATCTCCATTCTTCACGCAACAGACTAGTAAGTAAGTAGCTATTAGCAGTACAAGGAATGCCATCAATAGAGTTATAGGATGTCATCACAGAGAGTGCACCTGCATCTATCGCAGATTTGAAAGGAGGAAGAAATCTTTCATGAAGTTCACGTATCCCTACATGAGAGGAATTTCCATTTTGCCCCCCTTCAGGAATACCATATGCAATAAAATGTTTCAGAGTAGTTATTACACTATTGGATTTAGTAAGGTCTCCCCCACCTTCTCCTTTTATCATACCATCAACCAAAGTAGCACTAAGTACCTGATCTTCACCAAAAGTCTCTTCTACGCGCCCCCAGCGAGGATCACGCACAAGATCTAAAACAGGACCGTAAGCAATGTGCCCACCCTGCAACCGCAGCTCTTTACTGATAACAGAGCCCACTTTTTCTAATAATTGTGGTGACCAACTAGCAGCCAATCCAATTCCTGTCGGAAATACAGTCGTGCCAATAGCCATGTGCCCATGTGGACATTCTTCTGCAAGAAAAACAGGAATACCCAAACGAGTATGCTCCATCACATAACGCTGCAAAGCATTCCCAGCCTCAGCAGCCAATTGGGGATCCAGTCCATTCTCCAAAGTCTTTTTGGTCCATGGATCAGCCCGATATACTCCCCATAACATACCAATGTACTTATTCTGGATCAATTTCTCATATTTCTTAGAACAAGAAACGTTCTTTCCTTGTTTCTCATACATTTCCCAACCAAGCGGACACAAGAGTTGGCCAACTTTTTCTTTTAAAGTCCTACGACTTACCCGG
>Ga0183099_1000089_pt1 | contig 94868 bp, 68 predicted proteins | sample Biomet1_FD_127788 | JGI IMG/M metagenome (GOLD analysis project Ga0183099, IMG submission 127788) | Microbial communities from bioreactor (seeded with anoxic lake sediment) at LBNL, California, USA - Biofuel metagenome 1 | ecosystem: Engineered > Bioreactor > Anaerobic > Unclassified ...
GAACACTTTTTAATATTTATAAACTTACAGTTAACTGTTATTTTACTCTTTAATTAGCGTTATATAGACACATTATTCAAAATTATACTATCTATAATTAAATATAAAACAATATTTAATATCATATTGTATATAATTAGACCATTTTTACTATCTTAATATATTATACATATTTTTGAGACAAAAACGAAACATCATACCTCAATAGTAAAAAAGCACCAGTTAACCGCATTTGAATCAAATTCAGAGAAGATTCACCTATATATTAAGGTATATTACATCAATCAAAGAAAGCTAATTGGTTATCCTCAATAACTATCAACCTTTAAAAACAGACAAGATACCTAACCCCCAAAATCAAAGAAACACAAAGATTTGCTAATATTCAAAGAGGATTTGCTAATTTTGCACCCAATTACAGTAGAGTAAGCATTATGAATATAGTTTTAGATATACATACACACACCGTAGTCAGTGGGCACGCATTCAGCAGTTTGCAGGAAATGGCACAAACAGCAGCAAGTAAAGGTATCCAATTATTAGGCATTACAGAACATGGACCCAATATACCAGGGACCTGCGATCCTATTTATTTTCGGAATCTCTGGACTATTCCCCGCCAGATGTATGGCGTAGAGCTGATGCTAGGTGCGGAACTAAACATTCTAGATTATGAGGGGCACGTAGACTTGGATGAGGATTACTGGAAGCGGATGGATATCTGTATTGCAGGGCTACATTCACTTTGCTACACCCCAGGAACGGTAGAGCAGAACACATCGGCAGTAATAGGAGCCATCAGGAATTCTTATGTAAAAATCATAACACACCCCGGCGACGGAACAGCAGAGCTAAATTATGAACCTATAGTGCTGGCTGCCAAAGAACACCGCACATTACTTGAAATAAACAACAGCTCCTTAGAGCCCTACCGCGAAAAAACATCTGCTCCGGAGAATTTCAGGAAAATTCTGCAACTTTGCAAGAAATACAGCCAACCTGTAATTTTGGGCAGTGATGCACATATCTCGTTTGCCATTGCCAATTACGAATTGATCTATCCAATGCTGGCCGAGGTTGAATTTCCGGAAGAATTAATAATGAACGATAAACTGGAGGCCTTTAAAGCTTATATAGCGCAATAACTTTCCTCCCACATATTAGCACTTCAAAACAATATAAGCAGCAAACCACCATTCCCTTAGGAATAACAGTCTGCTGCTTATATTATGCACCATTATCATCTACAAAACCGCTATTCTAATTAGTAGAGTTCCTAATATTGGTGAATAAACCTTTCCAGCGCCATTTATTTTATTTAGTAGAATTATTAGCCAGAAGTGCAATCTCTGTCTCAAATCGGCCACCATCTTCAACTTCCCATTTGCCACACTTCTCACACCATTTAAAAGCTATATAATTTGAAACATCAGATCCCGCATCTTTGTGATAAATAGATTTTTGTTTATTAAGAGAAAAATCATTCTTTTCTTTATTCCACCGCCCAAATTCCTGAATCTGACTTTCCCCTATATAAACTATAGTATATAAATAATGAGGAGCCCATTCTTTTTTAGAAGTATCCCACCTATAGGCCATCTTTCTTGTTAATTGACCATTCTCATTATAAGAAAATTCATATCTCAGATGAGGAGTAAGCGTACATAAAGTTGAGTCATATAAAAACACTATATCTTTGCTTTTATCATAGACAAAACCTTTAGATTTCTGAGCATTAACTGCCGAACCACAAACAAACAATAAAACAAGAGTAATACTAATTACTAATGTACTAATACTTAATACAATCTTTTTCATGATCTTGAAAGTTTTTTGTTTTTTATTCAATAAACATTTTAGCGATAAAGACTTTTTGTAATATTACCGGTTCCGTTATCTTTCTTCATATTAGACGGAATATTCATTAAAAAGGTTGCAAGATTTGTGCCACTATTTTATATCACTGATAAACAATACACTAACAAAGAAATTCCTATTTATTAACGAACATAAACTGTTCATATATGAACAATAACAGATATCTGTAGAGATAAAAAATCAGATTCTCCACACACAATTTTTCCATTTAGGGAAATTCCTATCAAAGAATGGGGAATATCACTATCCAGGGGAATAATCTCACCCTACTTTTGTTGCATAACAAAGAAACAAAGAGTATTAACAATTAAAAACTTGTTGTTATGAAAAAGATAATATTTACATTAGTTGCCATCATGATGGTATCAATGAGTTCAGTTAGCATGGCTTCAAACAAGGGTGGATATGACAACGGTAACCGTCACGAAATGCGGGCTGATGACTATGAATATTACAGGAATCGCGAAAACCGTAACGATGACAACAGAAGATACGAAGATTCCAGAGACAACAACTATCGCAATAACCGCGACAGAGAAGAGTGGAATCGGGAAGATGAAAACAGAGAAAACAACAGAGATTACAGATACAACGAACGCGAACATTGCCACAAGAACAATGATTCAAAGGTAGTTGGCACAATCCTTGGAGCTGCAGCTCTCATTATTTTAGCGACCTCTCATTAATCACTTACATACTTAACATGGTTAGGGAATTACGTTCCCTTTATTATCAAGGTCCGGGGAATAACATATATATTCTCCGGACTTTATTCAAAAACACCAAACATAGAAAAGCAAGCTTAACTAATCGCCTCTACAGGACATACGGCTGCACACAATCGGCATTTTCCACATTTATTCTCATCAATAAATATGATTTCACTAGTGATAATTAAAGCCTCCGTTGGACAAATAGCCTTACATTCTCCACAACCAATGCAAAGTTCCAGATTAATTTTAGGGAGTTCTATTTCCCATTTGTGTTTTCTCTTTGTAGATTTCAATACTTCAGACATAAGATAAATTTTTAAAGGTATAGTTTAATTGGTGATTTTTTTAAAACAAACTTCAAAAAAAAATGTTTAGAAAAAGATTCAATATAGCATTTCTTCTTAGATTTCAGGAATTTATCTTCAACCGCCTCATATAAATAGCTTTATTAGGAGACCCGTTGGTACAAATATAGTATTTTATTTTATCTTATAATTTCATTCCTATTAAAATTATATCACTTTACATATTTATATTTTATCAGAGATGAGTGAAAAAGCTATGATACAGGCAAAATAGTTTGAAGTCAACCTTTTTAATGCTGATTTGTTCTATTTCAAGGAGATATGTATTAAACTTTAAACAATAATTAAAAAGCCAACAGGATGGAAACAAGCAAAAGGAAAAAAGTATTGATAGCTATTGATTATGACAAAAGTGCAGAAGTGGTTGCTGAAGCTGGTTTTGCAATGGCAAAAGCAATGAATGCTGAGATTACATTGCTACATGTATTATATGAACAGCCCAATTACTATATTGAAAGTCCTGCTGTTTATGAATTTCAAATTCAACATATCGCAAACTTTAAAGTATCATTGCAGAATTTTTTAAATGAAACAAAGAAGCGTCTTGGCGACGAATCTATTGACACAATAATTAAGGATGGTCAGATAGCCAGTACAATTCTGAAAACTGCAAAAGAAACAGAAGCTGACATCATAGTTTTAGGGACTCATAGTCGAAACTGGCTCGATAATCTCTTTGTGGGAAATGATGCAAGAGCAGTATTAAAAAAAACTACAATTCCACTTTATATTGTTCCTATTAAAACAGAAAGCAAATAGCATTTATAAACAAAAATAAATCCAGTGTAGTTGAGCGCCACACTGGATTTCTGGTTTTAAGTTAATCTTTAATCAGTCACTATTTAACACGCATGAAAGTACGTACTGATACTGTTTTATTATTTATCATGTGACTTTGTATAAACAGATCACGTGATTTGAAAACTTCTTTCCATTGTTCTTTGGCCTTTTCAATATGCTCGGGATCGCGAATTACAATTTGCACCGTTTCATTCTCATTTTTGGATGTAAACCAGCATAAATAAGTAGTTATATTTGGGGTAGTTTTTTCAAATTGCATGCCCAGCATCTTATTACAATTCTGATCATAAGCCCAAACCTGTCTGCACTGAAAAATGATCTTGTTTTTGGTAGAAATCTTGCAGCTTGATTGCAGGGAACCCTTTCCGTAAGGGGTAAATACAAACACTACAGTTGTATCCTTGTATTCAGATTTCCAGGTACCTAAATACTGTTTGTGCAGCTCAACCTGGTTTAACTCAGTTTGTTCGGTCTGTGCGTGTATCCCATTTGCACATAGTAACATGGATACAATAAACATTGTGGTTAAAAATAATTTCTTCATATAATTTTAATTTTAGCATTACTTCAACTACACAAATATACCTATTAATAAACAACATGATAACAATAAAGTTCATAATATTAGCGTAGGTTTAAGATTATTCGCGCCAAAGTATATAAGGTAATTCATTTATTTATAATAATGAAATGATTGCCATATCAAATATTTTCAGACATTTCGTGGCAGATATACGAATAGAAAAGGCTATTCAAAAAGTAATGAGTAACCATTTCTATTTGCATTCCTATTCAAGACTAAAATCAAACATTCAATTCTAAAAGGGGATATTTGATTTTTTGAACAGTCTTTTAGGTTTTTGTTAATACGAATGCACTTTCTCAGAGTTTCTTAAAAAAGAATACATCCCCTTCAAGATTAACTTGAATAACAATTCTTTCATTCCCCTTAAGTAACTCGACAAAATAGTTATCCCAATCAGAAAACTGAGTTCCGTAAAATATTATACTAGTATCGTTCGCTTCATTGTCCTCAAAAAAGAAAACAGATTTAACAATATAATCTTTATACTTTGATTTAATTTCTTTCTGAGCATTGACTGGTAAATCCTCAAATTTTTTAAATGACCCTGTTCCAATTAGTATAGCATTTTGATCGTAATATGCATTCATCTTCAGCCCATCTTTAGTAAATGCAGCTTCGTCAAAATAATCAAATCTTTTCCATTGTATATCTGGTATATTACCAAAATCTACAATAAATTGGTCTTTAGTCCGATTACTCACATCGCCCTTTTCAAGTTTTTTAAGCTCCATTTTGTGAGCTTTCAGCTCTTTCTTTGTTTCTTTGATCGCTTCTTTGATTTCTTCTTTTTTTTGTTCTTCCTGAGCTTGAATATGTATCGCAGTTAAAGAAAAAAATGCTGCCATTGAAAATACTAGAAATGTTTTCATACAATGGTCTTTTTAATTGTTAATGACAATAATACAACAAATATCTGAAAAATTAGAGTAAATCTTATTTAACCGATTTACCCACCACCTCATACATTATATTATTTTTAGTGTCAACAACAGCTCTGTAATAAGTGTCGTCTACTTTATAATAAGTTTTATCATCAATAGTAACTACCTCATAGTCATTAGGTAGTTCTCTTACCCACGCTCCCACAGGCGGATCAACCACTTCATATTCATCACTACTCACTGGAGTATAAAAAGTTCCGTAATAATAATAATAAGGAATGGTACCCAAAGTCAACATAAAGTAATCGAGAGGTAAAACACCAATCCTCAATCCAAGAGGTGGTCTTACTATCACAAATTTCTTTCCGTGAGGATGATAATATGCACCATTACGCCAATGATAAATATTGCCGTGAAAAGTAATTTGTTTTGCACCGCGTGGAACCTTTGTTCTCATTGAACCAAACCGTGGCCCTCTGACATTACTACCGGAAATTCTTACTCCTGACATAGCATGTCCTCCTCTGCCACCTTTTCCTCCACCTCCTCTTCCCTGAGCCAACGTGTTCTCCATGGGAAGTATAATCATAATAGCCATGCAAAGAGCCGAAATGATATAACTAAACCTAATTTTCATAACTTCAATTTATTTATGGTCAATGTATCACTTATCATTTTTATCACATTTAATTAATGATATACAATTTGTCAATTAGCTATTTTTTGCCAGATTATTTTGTGAGTAGAGAATTGAAATAATGTGTTGCCGAGGAAGCATATCGAACTATCTTTGTGTAGTCAGCTAATATACTACATAATAAACAAATGGAATAAATAATGGTTCATAGACTCCATCTTGGGCTATTTTATAAGATAATCTCTGTTAACATAAATGGGCCTATTTGTTGCCCTCCGTTTGACCCTACAATCTGGGATGAAAAGATATTTAAGTGGGAGAACAAAAATTTTATCAAGGATAAAGTGCTGACATTCTTTACATGCCCATAAATTTTGGACAAGCAATGAACAGAATCCATAAGAAAGTTGAAGAAATAGAGACTACTATTCCATATTGGCTTTGCTTATCAGAACATACATCAAAAATGGAACATTGATGTATATATTGCAGTTGATAAAGAAATTTCCGGAGCTGATAATGCAACAATGAGCGAATAGCTTTATTATAAAGTATACAAAGGGCCATTCAAAAAATGGAAACTAACCACAACCTAGTGTAAATGTAAACAGCAGAATTCAGCTCTGTTTAATCCATCTTAAGTAAAGTTCTGATTTTTTCTTTCAACAAAGCACCGTTTATAGGTTTGGCCACGAAACCATTAAAACCACTTTTATTTATCTTGCGTCTGTCTTCTTCAGATGCATAGGCTGTTACAGCTATTATAGGGACAATTTTTGAAAAGGTTCTGATCTTCTCAGTTAATTCATACCCATCCATTACCGGCATTTTGATATCCGTCAAAACAGCACCGGGCTGATGATCTTTGTATAACCGAACGGCTTCTTCGCCATTCCAGGCATGTATCAGCTTGTACTCATTACCAAGAATAGCTTCAACAAGTTTATAATTACTATCGTCGTCTTCAGCTACAAGCAGAACGGCCTTATCTTCAGGATGTTTCAGAGTTGACTTTCTAATGGGTTCACTTGGCCTTTCTTTCTCATTGTTTTCAACCGGCTGATAGGGAATAGTAAACCAGAAAGTAGAGCCGGTTCCTTCTTCAGATTCTACACCAATCTCACCACCTAATTTATTCACAATAGAAGCACAGATAGATAACCCCAATCCTGTTCCCTGAGCAAATGAGTTCAGCTTAATAAATCGATCAAAAACAGTACTTTGTTTATCATTGGGAATACCACACCCTGTGTCTTTTACATAAAAGCGAAGCTTTTTATCTGATAAAGTATAACCAAACGCGATGCTGCCTTGTTCCGTGAATTTAATAGAATTCGATATAAAATTAGAAACAACCTGTGTAAGGCGATTTCTTTCTGTATGAATAACACACAGTGGCAACTTATTATCAAATTTTATTTTAACATTACTCTGGTCAATCTTCATCGCCGAGGATTGTTCTATTTCGTCAAACAACAAATTGATATCGACATCCGAGTATACAAATTCCAACGTTCCAGCTTCTATTTTAGAGAGATCAAGAATATCGTTAATAAGTTGCAAAAGCATATCATTATTACTTTCAATAATACTTGCAAACTGACTTTCAGCTTCGCCACCACTTATTTCTGCCAGAATTCTGGAGAATCCAACTATTGCATTCAGAGGTGTGCGTATTTCGTGACTCATGTTTGCAAGGAAAGCTGATTTTAAACGGTTGGATTCTTCCGCTTTCTCTTTTGCCTCGAGCAATAATTGTTCTTCTTGCTTTCTCTTAGATATATTGATGCCCGATCCTGTAACAAAAAGGATTGCACCATCATTATCACGATCACTAACCACACCCTGCAATTCATACCATTCGTAACCATTACCGTAGAAATCTATCTTGATATCAAGATAGATTCTATCAGATTTACCTTCAAGGAAATTGAGGAAAGTCATAACAACATGATCTACATCATCAGGATGAGTCTGTAAAAGAAGATCATCCAAAGATTTTGTCAGGCTCTTCATTTCGGGGTGAAAATAGCTTTTTTTCTGATAATCATAATCAAAAGTAACCAACCGGTTCTTAACATCCCATACCCAGGAAATAATATCTCCCGCATCCATAACCATGGCCAACTGGTTATTACTCGTCAGCAGCTTCCTTTGAATGGTTTTTAATTCGGTTACATCCCAACCAGTAAACAGCATATAGGCAGGCATACCTTCGCTCTTTATAAGAGTCTTAGTCATATTAGTGGAGTGTAACTTACCATCAGAATACATCATATCCATTTCATAACTTACAGAGTGCCCCTCCCTCATCAGTCTATTATCCATTTCCTGATGTCTTTTGTATGCTTCTTCGGAAAATAGTTCTTTATTGGTTTTTCCAATCGCATCCTTCGATTTTACCTGGGTCATCTCCTCTATTTTCTTATTCCAATAAATGAATTTGTTGCTACCAAAGTCTCTTACGGATACTGCTACTGGTATATTATCAATAACATTGGTGAAAAACGATCTCATTTCTTCATTCCTATTTTTTTCTTTCTTCAGGAACCATATCTTTGAAAGAAGAATAGAAAAGCATATTAATAAAATGCCTATAACAGACACTAACAGAATTATATTCTGTTCAATAAAGCCTACCGGTTTCTGATAATACACAGCCTTAGAGGGAAATAGTTTCTTATCAAGACCAGCTTGAATCAAATGAACATAATTCAAATGAGCATTTGGCATAGCTGCTAGTTGAAAAGGAATGTCACTTGCTTTTTTCCCTTCAAGAATCTGATTTAGAATCTCGCCGGATTTCGTTCCATAATCTTCACAGGTTGAATAATAACCTCCTGCAAAATTGCCTAAATCAGTTCCAAAGTCTGTCAAACCAAAAACCGGGGAATTGGTAAAGCTACTGATCATTTTCTCCGTTCTGTTATTTAGAGGAGCTCCCTCGGCAGAATTACTATCTTCATACCATCCATGATATAGCAAACCGGTATGTTTATCCATTTGAGATAAAGAATTCAACAAATCATTTGTTTTAATATTTTTCTGACACAGTGAGATTTCTCCTAACTCAGGAAAATATTTCTTTCTTATATATTTGAAAAGAAATCTGTTATAAGAACTAGTATATCGTTTGTCAGAAATGAATGCTATTTTGGTCATTTGAGGCATCAGCTTTTTCATTAGTTGCATGGTCTCCTTTATGTAAACAGGATGAAACACACCTGTTACATTGAAATCTTTAGCAGCTTCTTTGTACGGAATAAGCATTTTTGAATCAATTTCTTTTCTTAAAATAAGATTGTCAAGAGATACAGTATACCTCTTTGCAGAAGAAAGCACTATTGGAATATTCTTCCAAGACTGAGGCAGAGTACTACGATAAACAATCCATCCGGCCTCTCCTATAACAACAACAGCTTTAGGCTTAAGCTTATAATCCCGGTATAAACTATCAGCCCTATGAGATACCTCTTTCATAGAGGAAAATCTACAATCGTTAAGATATTCAATGCAGATGGATATATTTTTCTTCTTATCAATTGATTTAATTATTTTATCCTGGATATTCTCCGCCCATTGATTACCTTCGTTATATGAGTTGATAATCAATACATAGCTACCAATCTGTGCGGTTGCTGTTTCAACAAAGAATAACAGAAAAATAAACAAAATCTTAACAAGTCTGTATAGTTTCATCGTTTATTGTTTATATATAGCAATTTACAGAAATAAATTTTATCTGCATTTTTATAACTAAATTAGTGGCATTTAGATAATATACATTACAAACCTAAAAAAAAACTACGATATTGCTTCTATTTTATCAGTATTATTTTCTCTGTATAATGGGAATTATAGAACTGATTTGATAAAGATACAGAAAACTACAACCTTTTTTTAAGGTATAGCTTTCCGTATCTTCAGAATATATATACTTTTCTAATTCTATTGAATTGAAATTTTATATGTGCAATTAAAAAAACGTCCGTGACCGCTATGATATTTTTTTATGAAAAACGATATTCTAAGCTGTGACGGAAAGAGTATTCAACCTTTTACGATGCCTCATCAACTCGGGCAGTAGCCCACGCAAGCCCATCTGAAAACACAGTATGCATATAAAAATCAAATTTCAGTATATAATTTTTCCAACATTTGTGACATTTCAAAGGTAAATGAGACTAATATACAGAGCCTTTTTTTACAAAATAAAACAGTCTATAATATATTAAAATGAAAAAAATCTATGTTATTCTTATTGTCTCAATGATAATGACAATAAATGCTTTTGGACAGAATTGTCCACTATGGCTTCGATATACGGCTATATCGCCCGACGGAAAGACTATTCTTTTTACTTACAAAGGAGACATTTATTCGGTTCCTGTAACCGGTGGAAATGCTACTCCATTGACAATAAGTGAGTCTTACGAGTATTGCCCTGTATGGAGCAAAGATGGAAAGAGCATTGCATTTGCTTCAGATCGCTATGGTAATTTTGATGTCTTTGTAATGCCTGCTTCCGGTGGTGAAGCCAAGCGTCTTACTTTTTATTCTGGTAATGAAACTCCAACCAGCTTTACTGCCGACAATAAACATGTATTGTTCTCTGCCTACAGACAAGATTTGGTGACGAACGCACAATTTCCAGTTTCGGTTATAAGCGAACTTTACAGTGTACCAGTGGAGGGTGGAAGAGTTTCTCAGGTATTTACGACTCCTGCACTTAACGCTACCGAGAACAGCACGGGTGATAAACTGATCTACGACGATGTAAAGGGGTATGAGAATTTGTGGAGAAAGCATCACACCTCTTCTATTGCTCATGATATCTGGACGTATGATTTTGGCATAAAGAAGTATACCAAACTGACCAGTTTTAATGGTGAAGACCGCAATCCGGTTTTCGATTCAAATAATAATGATTTTTATTATCTGAGTGAACAAAGTGGTTCTTTCAATGTATACAAAAGTTCTTTAAACAATCCGGCAAATAGTCAGGTGCTGACTCATTTCACTAAGAATCCGGTACGTTTCCTTACTTCATCGGCCAATAATACTCTTTGTTTTAGCTATAATGGTGAGGTGTATACTTTGCAACCGGGTAGTGAGCCAAAGAAGATAAACATCAATATTGCCAATGACGGACGCTCCTCACTGGACAAAATTATCCCTGTGAACGGTAGCTTTACTGAGGCCAAACTATCTCCTAACGGAAAAGAGTTTGCTTATATCTATCACGGTGAGATTTTCGTTACCAGCGTAGAAGGTGGCATCACCAAACGTATTACCAACACACCCTGGCAGGAAAGAAATGTAAGTTTCAGCCCTGACGGAAAGTCATTGGTCTATGCTGCAGAGAAAGATAATAACTGGAACATTTACACAACAAAGATCGTAAGAAAAGAAGAACCTTATTTCTACGCTTCAACCGTACTGAAGGAAGAGCCTGTAATTGCAACTCAGACAGAAGAGTTCCAGCCAGCGTTCTCTCCAGATGGGAAAGAAGTTGCTTATCTGGAAAACCGGGTGACACTGAAAGTTATCAACCTGAAGTCAAAAGTGACACGTACCATTATGGCTGCCGACAAGAACTACTCGTATGCCGATGGTGATCAATATTACACCTGGTCACCAGACAGCAAATGGTTTCTTGTTGAGTTTGGTGCTCCAGAAAGTGTGATGAGCAAGGAAGTTGGTATTGTATCGGCTGATGGAAAAGATGAGATTCGTAATCTTTCTCTAAGCGGATATGATGACTTCACTCCTAAATGGATATTGGATGGTAAAGCGATGATCTGGGGATCTACAAGAAACGGGGCCAGACAACAAGGGGGATCAATGATAAGCGATGATGTGTATGCTATGTTCTTCTCAAAAGATGCTTTTGACCGTTCTAATCTCACAAAAGAGGAGTTTGCCTTGTTGAAAGAACAGGAAAAGAATAAGGAGCAAGATAAGAGCAAAGACAAAAAGAGTGCTCCTCTCAAGAAAGGAAAGAAAGATGCCAAGGACAAGGCTGAGAAAGACTCTGTAAAGGAAGACATTAAGATAGACTGGGAGAATCTGACCGATCGTAAAAAGAAGCTGACTACTTACACCGGAGCCACAAGCGACTGGGTTTTATCAAAAGATGGAGAAAAGCTATTCTATCTTACTGAAGTGGACAATGGCAATGACCTTTGGGTAACCGAGTTACGCAAGAAAGAGACAAAGCTATTAAGTAAACTGGGAGCAAACAATCCAAAAATGGAACTCTCTTCTGACGGTAAATTCCTGTTTATTCTGGCTGGCGGAAAGGCGATGAAGGTTGATTGCGAATCTGGTAAATCGGAAAGCCTTAATGCAAATGGTGAGATGGTTCTCGACAGAACTGCTGAAAGGGAGTATATCTTTGACCATGCATGGCGTCAGCTGAAAGAAAAATTCTATGTAGAGAATCTGCATGGCGTTGACTGGGAATTCTACCATAGTGAATACAAAAAATTCCTGCCATACATCAACAACAATTACGACTTCGCAGAATTACTAAGTGAGATGCTTGGCGAATTAAACGCTTCGCATACCGGAGGCGGATACCGTTACAATCAGCCAATGTCTGACCAAACTGCCTCTCTGGGTCTGTTCTACGATTACAATTATACAGGAAAGGGACTCCGTGTGGCCGAAGTGATTGAAAACGGACCGCTTGATAAAGCTGCATCTAAAGTTAAACCAGGAACCGTTATTGAGAAGATAGACGGACAAGAGCCTGATTCTGTTGACTTCTATCAGTTGCTAAACAGAAAAACCGACAAGCTGACTCTGCTTTCTGTTTACAATCCTACAACAAACAAGAGATGGGAAGAAACAGTGAAACCAATCTCTATTAATGAAGAAGGTGAATTACTTTACAAACGTTGGGTAAAGAACCGTCGTCAGGAGGTAGAAAAACTCTCCGGCGGTAAGATTGGTTACATCCACGTTCGTGCCATGGACGATGCAAGCATGAGAACTGTTTACGAAGAAGCTTTAGGACGCTACATCGGCAAAGATGCATTGATCATTGACACCCGCTTTAACGGTGGTGGAAATATCCACGAACAGCTATCTGACTTCCTGAATGGAAAGAAATACATGGACATTATTCCTCACGGACAATATGTGGGTTCTGAACCAGGTGAGAAATGGACAAAGCCATCTATTGTTCTTGTGGGTGAAGGTAACTATTCTGATGCTCACTTATTCCCGGTTGCTTACAAACTGAAAGGCGTTGGCAAAACTTTGGGTATGCCTGTACCTGGAACCGGAACATTTGTATGGTGGGAAACTCAAATTGATCCTACTCTGTACTTCGGAATTCCAATGGGCGGTTGGCGTACTCCTGACGGAAAATTCTGTGAGAACAATCAGCTTGAGCCAGACATCAAAGTAGTTAACAGCCCAGACATTCTTTCCTCAGGAAGAGATGAACAGATTGAAGCTGCTGTAAAGGAATTAATGAAGAAATAACTTAATGAAAGAAAGCGTCTGATCCGGTTATCAAAACAACTGGATTTCAGACTCCTAATAGATGAAAAAGGAGAATGTAAGGGATACCCTCAACATTCTCCTTTCTTCGTTTTAAAACCAGAGCAATAACAATAAAATCCATTGCCCAATGGCTGAAATTTATTGGCGAATAAATGAGAAACCATCGGCCAATAAATTAAAATGATTGGCCAATGGTTTTACCCTATTCATATACTCTGTCAAATGGAATGGCAGATTATATTTCAGCTATATATTTTCTAGACTCCGCTGAATGAACTGAATCCACCATCAATCGGAAGTACCACTCCGGTAATGAAGCTGGCTGCATCACTGCAAAGGAACTGAACCGCACCATTAAGCTCCTTGATATCACCAAAACGCTTCATTGGAGTCTTTGCCAATACCTTCTGACTGCGTTCTGTCAATGATCCATCTGGGTTGATAAGCACGGCTCTGTTCTGATTACCGATAAAGAATCCGGGAGCAATGGCGTTTACTCTGATCTTTTCGTTGAATTTAGTAGCCATCTCCATAGCCAACCATTTAGTAAATATCTCGATACCACTCTTTGCAATAGAGTATCCCGGTACACGGGTCAACGCTTCAAATGTAGCCATTGATGAAACATTGATGATATTTCCAAATCCTTGTTTTGCCATTATTTCACCAAAAATAAGGCAAGGGTAAACAGATCCGTTCAGATTGAGATCAACCACCTTATTCATGTCGGCAATCTTCATATCAAATATGGTCTGGTCTTGTGTTAGTGTTCCTCCGGGAATATTTCCACCAGCTGCATTTACAAGAATATCTACTCTTCCCCAACGATTAAGGATATTATCCTTCACCACCTTAAGTTCTTCAACATCAAGTACGTTGCAAGTCACACCCAAGAGTTCGCCTAATGGTGACAATTCAGCGATTACTTTATCTACATTCTCCTGATGAGCACCAATAATCAGAACTTTTGCACCAGCTTCGAGAAAGCCTCGTGCAATATTGCTACCCAATACTCCGGAACCACCAGTAACAATGGCTACTTTTCCGGCAATGCTAAACATTTCGTTCATTCTCTTATTTTGTTTTGTTTCCAGCCCAAATGTTAAGGGCGGAAGATATTTTTATTTTGATAATTCGTCTCTCACTGTTGCCATAATTCCATCTACCTGAGCAAGTGCGAACATGCGTCCGTGGAAAGAATAACCGGGATTATAACCTTTGTCACCATCGTCGAGCATCAGTCTGCCGTGGTCTACACGCATAGGCACTTCCGGTCTCTCTTTTTCAAAAATGCGGACCAGATCAATAACATGTCCTCTCCCACCCAGATGAGAAGATTCCATGAAGTTGCCATCCGGGGTAGCCTCTGTACTGCGAAGATGCACAAAGTGAACACGATTCACATATTTTTTAGCCAGTACAGGCACATCGTTATGCAGTCCGGCACTCAGAGAACCGGCACAGAAAGTAAGCCCGTTGTGTGGATTATCAACTGCATTAAGGAACCAGTCTATGTCTGCCTCACCGGTAACAATACGCGGTAGGCCAAGCATCTGGAAAGGAGGATCATCGGGATGCACGCACATGTTTATTCCATATTCATCGCACACGGGCATAATTTGTTCCAGAAAGTATTTCATATTTGCACGAAGCGCATTCTTGTCTATTCCTTTGTATAAGTCCAGTAATCTACTGAAGATAGCTACCGGATTCTGATCGCCTTCCTTGATGTTTCCATTCACAAAGCCTTGTGTCTTAACAATGATGGTATTGATCAGATCGTCTTTTTCTGCTTCAGTTATGGTTTTATCCAGTTCGCTAACCTTTGTTAATTCTTCTGGTGTGTAGTCCTTTTCAGCTCCCTCACGCTTCAGAATGTGGCAGTCAAAGTAAGCAAAGCGGATTTTATCGAAGTAAAGCGAGCTGGTACCATCGGGCCATGGATGTTCCAGGTCCGTACGAATCCAGTCAATCACCGGCATAAAGTTGTAGCAAACGGTCTTCACACCTGCCTTACCCAGATTAGCCAGACTTACTTTGTAATTGGCTATAAGCTGATCTCTGTCTGTCCCGGCATACTTTATGCTTTCGCTAACAGGCAAACTCTCTACAACCGACCACCGAAGGCCTGCTGCTTCAATATAATCTTTAAGTTCCTTTATCGCTTCGAGTGTCCATATTTCCCCATTGGGCACATCGTGCAGGGCAGTCACAATGCCCTCCACTCCTATCTGTCTCAGCATGGAAAGAGTTATCTTATCCTTCTTGCCAAACCATCTCCAGGTCTTTTCCATTTATCTTTCTAATTATGATGTTGCAAATTTAGTTTTATCTTCTTCAGGTCGTCCAGTTCATTCACCGGGCGTTCTATGTCATAAGGAATAGGTTGGTGTGAAAATGTCTGGAAATAAAGCAGACAAGCATCTTTCCACCAAACAGCATCCTTGCTTTGTATCTTCAGGCGAGACTGCACTTCCTTGAAACGCTGCGCGTCAACATAAGGTTCCATTTTGTCCCATGTCTTCTGATATTCACGTACTTGCTGTACTCCTTTGTCATAGGTATAGCAAAGCTCATTCCATAAAGTATGTCCGTTATGCATTTTATAGCTCCACGGTACATGATGAAACCAAAGGATAAGCTGTTCCGGGCAACTGTTCAGGTCATTGTATTGTTCCCGAAGAGGCGAGTTATACTGACTAACAGAGTTACTACCGGAAAGTGTACGGTTAAACCCAATACCCAATGAATCAGCTTTATGATAATAAGACGGTAGCCAGTCGGGCCTTGCACCGTCAACAGCGCACCAAGGCTCCGGGCCGTAATGATGCCCCCAGGCAAACAAGTGATGAAGCCCTAAAGGCATCATGTAATTTACCGCAGCCTCCCGTGATTCAAGCATCATCTCCTTTACAGGTTCCACAAATTCTTTCTTATCATTGAAGGTAAGCTTAATCCATTCGTCGGCAATCTGATCAGAAGTCAGCTCATGATTCCATGCCAACCGACCAAACGCATACCAATTAGCCTGAGCAAAATGATGTCCGCACCAGTTGGCATCTTCACCAATATTTGCTACTCCGGCAATGGCTGTATTTGAATTAGGAAAGAGAGAACCATCCGTCACCTTGGCAACAGTAGAACCTTTACCTGAACAATAAGTATCACTATCAAGGCACTCTTTATAAAGTGGAGCCAGAAAGACCAAGTGATTGGATTCTCCAAGGTATTCCTGTGTAATCTGAAATTCAGGCATGATAGGTGTATGCTTCATGGCTCCAAACAATGCACTGATTGGTTCACGAGGTTGGAAATCAATCGGACCATTCTTCACCTGAAGAACCACATTGGAACGAAACTTTCCATCGAGTGGAAGAAATTCTTTGTAGGCTTGTCCGGCTCTGTCGTCCATTCCAGACTTATAAACAAAGGCACGCCACATCACTATTCCGTGGTAAGGCTTCAAAGCATCGGCCAGCATATTGGCACCGTCGGCATGTGTACGTCCAAAGTCCTGCGGGCCGGGAAGTCCTTCTGAATTGGCTTTTACCAGAAATCCTCCAAAATCAGGGATAAGTGAATATATTTCCTTTGCCTTTGCACACCACCAACGGCGAACATCTTTATTCAAAGGATCAGAAGTAGGCAGTCCACCCAGTGCAGCGGGCGAAGAAAAGTTTACGGAAAGGTAAACACGGATACCATAAGGACGAAACACCTCGGCTAGTGCTTTTACTTTCTGCAAATAGGCTGGGCTAAGAATCTCAGGACTGGCATTTACATTATTGAGTACCGTACCGTTTATACCGATTGAAGCATTGGCACGGGCATATTCTTTATAACGAGAAGAAAGTTTACCGGGAAGATCTTCCCATTTCCAGAGTGAGTGTCCGGCATATCCGCGCTCTATTGTTCCATCCGGATTATCCCAATGGTTGAGCACCCTGATTTTATAAGCAGGTTTCTCTTTTACATTCATAGAAGATGGAAGAGGAAGGGTCGTCTGTATGGTTCTCAAAAGATTGAATACAGCATACATCACTCCAGTTTCCCCCTCAGAAGCAAGTACCAGACAATCTTTACCCTGATGCTTCATTGTACGTATAATGAAACCTTCATTTCCTAATACCTGCAATTCCTTGCTTAATCCAAATGGTTGAATAAGTTTACTATCCTTTGTTCCAATTACGAGCGAATGTTCCTGAACCGAACGAGTAACAGGCAGTTCTGTTCCGGTAAGTTGTCTCCACGCAGTCTGCAATTCACCAAAAGCCAAATTGTCTGACGGTTCATCACAAGCCACTGATGTAATCACAGTCGACAAAGCCTTAACCTGATTATCAGGAAGTGACTGGTAGCGAAGCCAGAGTTGCGAACCATCCTCAGCAAAAACAATTCCGGGAATAAAAATAAATAATAATATATAAAAATATAATTTCATTATATACTTTTTTAAGGTGACACAAATATACTTTCTATTTTATAATCAGAATCACAAAACAGAATATTTTAATGAGATAAACAGACTGACAAATTCGTATCTTACATGAACATCTTTCACATAAGATACGAAAGCCACCAACTATGTAATTTAAGTCTAGAAAAAACTTCAGGAATATTATTCCTTCACATAATATGTATTTCCGTTAATCTGAACATCCTTCTGCACCACTTGTCTGGAAATAAGAGATTTAGCATCTGGTTGTTTGCCACCTACAGAAATCTGAACTGTACCAGCCTCAACCACAGCAAAGTTATCATTGTTGCGTGCCGACATTTGAATAGGTTTCAAAGTAAACTCAACCTCTTTAGTTTCTCCGGTTTTCAGATGAACACGTTTAAATCCCTGAAGAGAACGGATAGCAGTTTTTAGTTTGCTATCTGAAAGAGACACATAAAGTTCAGCAACTTCATCACCATCATACTTTCCAGTGTTCTTTACTTCTGCAGTTACCTTGATTTCTTCTCCGGCTTTTATTGCAGAAGGAGCATCTTTGATAGCATATTCAAAAGTGGAATAACTTAAACCGTAACCAAACTGATAAAGAGGTTCACCTTTAAAATAACGATAAGTCTTGCCAGTCATATCATATTCAGTAAAGGCAGGAATCTGATCTATAGATTTGTAGAAAGTAAGCGGTAATCGTCCAGATGGATTGTAATCACCAAAGAGAACATCAGCAATGGCAGTTCCACCACCTTGCCCCGGGTACCAAGCCTCAACAATAGCAGGAATATTTTCATTTTCCCAGTTAAAGGCAAGTGCACTTCCGTTAAGCAATACCAATACTGTAGGTTTACCTAGTTTCTGAATTTCACGAATAAGGTCGGTCTGTGTGTTTGGTAATTTAATATCCAGACGGTCACCACCCGAGAATCCTTCTACTTTTACAGGCATTTCCTCCCCTTCCAGCAGCGGACTAAGTCCCATGCAAAGAACAACAACATCCGATTTTTTAGCCAGTTCAATAGCTTCTTGTTTCAAATTTGGCTTTGGAGTATCCCATAACAGACGCATAATAGAATATTCAGTATTGTTCTGAGTATATTCCAGACGAATATTATATGCTTTACCAGCTTCCAAAGTCATCAACTCATACAATTTACGGGGATGATGAATATCATTCCATTTAGTAACTAGTTTATCATTTATATATAGATTAAATCCTGAAAAGCCTTCACCACCAAGAGCATACTCACCGGTAACCGGAGGAACAAGCACCCCACTCCACTTAGCAGAGAAATGGTCATACTTCAGATCTTTAAACGGAGGTGTTGTTCGCCATACAAAATCTACATTCTTATCAATACGTGAATGAACCGGTTTACCTTTCCAATCACTATTATTGTAATAGTCAGCCTTTAAACCTTTTTGCTGCATAGTTGCATCGGTAAATAGATAATCTGTAGGAACAGCAGAGAAGTAAGGAAGCTTTTCGGCCAAGGGGCAACCCTGTGCAAAAGTAACTTCAGCATTCGGAAGTTTTTCACGAAGACCGGTAAGCGGAGTTTTAGGATTGGTTGGATAACCATTGTAATTTCCCAACAGAACTTCCAGATCGTTAGCATTAGGACCAATCACTGCAACCTTCTTCACATTCTTGCTCAAAGGAAGTATATTGTTTTCATTCTTCAGCAGAACAATAGATTTACGGGCAGCATCAACAGCCAAAGCCTGATGTTCTTTGCTATCAACCACACTAAATGGAATCTTAGAGTATTTCACCATCTCCTGAGGATCGAACTGTCCAAGCTTCATACGAGCAAGAATTATTCGTTTCACGGAAACATCCAGTTCCTTTTCTGTAACCAACCCCTTCTTAACAGCATCAGCTAAATGAATATAAGTATCGCCACAATTCAGATCTGTACCTGATTTTATTGCCATAGCAGCAGCTTCCTCGGGAGTAGCCACTATATGATGCCCGGTTTTCTCATAGAAGTCGCGGATAGCCCAACAATCGGAAACAATATATCCTTTGAATCCCCATTGCTTACGAAGCATCTCTTCCAGAAATTTATTACCGCAGCAAGGTGCACCACGAAAACTTTGATAAGCACACATCACAGAGTAAACTTTGGCTTCCTCTACTGTCTTCTTGAAATGCGGAGTATAAGTTTCTGCCATATCATAATCACTTGGCCATACATCAAAAGAGTGACGAGTAGATTCCGGTCCGCTATGAACAGCAAAGTGTTTTGCTGTAGCAATCAGTTTATAGTATTTAGGATCATTGCCCTGCAAACCCTTAATAAAAGGAACAGCCAGTTCACCTGTCAGATAAGGATCTTCACCATACGTTTCCATTCCTCTACCCCAACGTGGATCACGGAAAATATTGATATTTGGCGTCCAGTAAGTCAGTCCCTGATAGATTCCTCTTTTCCCACGGGAAGCATATTCGTGATGCTTTGCCCGAGCTTCATCAGATATTGCATCAGCAATAGCAAACATTCCGTCACTGTCCCACATAGATGCCATACCAATGGCCTGTGGAAAAACTGTGGCTCTTCCCGAACGGGCAACTCCGTGAAGACATTCATTCCAGAAGTTATGAGCAGGAATACCCAGCCGTGGGATCTCCGGTGAGTCATATCTCACAATCTGAACTTTCTCTGCCAGCGTCATTCTGGAAACTAAATCTTCCGTCCGCCGTTCAAAACTCAAAGACGTATTCTTATACGGAGGTATCTTGGCACTCGATGTTCCAAGACCTATTAATCCACACGCCAGGAAAAGATATCTGCAGTACTTTTGTGCTTTCATTACTATTATATTATCAGTTAATCATATTTGAATACTATTTATTTGTTCTGAAAGGAGAAGCAGGAAGCCCTTCTTTGTTTCGTAAGTTTGCACCTTCTGGATTATCAGCCCAGGCGTATCTCACTGAAACCGGATTCTTTATATCGTTATTCCATACTACGACCTTATCTCCGGCTATTCTTGCTTTTGCCCAGACAAACTTATTATCGGAACCAGCAATAGCAAATTCTTTAAGTTCTCCTTTAGCTGTTAACCCGCTTCCTACACTTGTAAAGGAAAGAATCACCTGATTTCCTTTAATGACCATTGATTTATAGATAGGACCGGAACTAACCACATTCTTTTCTCCATAAGCTATTTTCTGAGCTGCCAGAGATAATCTGTGGCCAACATCTTTCTTATTTAGCGGATGAATATCATTCCATTCACCTAAATCAATAGCAGCAACCACTGCCGTATTTGGTATCTTAAGTGCACTTAGCTGAGCTTCCCTTAACATAGCCCAGTTGCTTTCAGACGGTTCTTTCTTTGCTTCCATAAAATTAGGCAACTGCATACAAATAAAAGGCAAGTTTGGATTGCCCCATTTATTTCTCAGATTATAAATAAGAGAGGAAAGCATGAATTCATATTCACCAGAACGACCAGTATTCGATTCTCCCTGATACCATACTGCCCCTTTTATTGCATAATCTGTTATCGGTGCTATCATGGCATTGTAAAGTCCAAACGGTTTATATTGAAAGGTAGTCGTTGACTTCATCGGTTCCATCCGGGCACCGACCTTATATTTCCATTCTCCTTTCAAATCTATTTCACTATTACCGACAATCAGTTTATAAGGTTTGTCTTTTACAAAACCACCCTGACCACTATAGCTAATCACCCTGATGGTTATGGTATTGGCACCCTCTTTTAAAAGTCCTGCCAGAACGGTGTATATACGTGGAGGATACTGGTATGAAGTTGTTCCCACAAAAGTTCCGTTCACAAAGACTGAGTCGCAATCAATAACACATCCAAGTCTTAATGTAGCCTGTCTCCCAGCCATTGAAGCTGGCAGATTAATTGTTTTTCTGAGCCATACAGAAGTATTCAGTCCTTTCATTCCGTTGTCCGACCAGAAAGAAGGAAGATTCAGCGTTCCCCAGTCGGAAGTATCAAGGTCATTTCCAAACCATTTTGTGGAACCGGAAATTCCCTTATCGACTTTATAGAGTGCTATGTTCCATTCTTTAACCATTTTGCCTTCGCTTGTCCGTACACTGTCCATATATCCGGCTTTACGAAGTACTCTTGAACTCTCCTGATAAGCAGGATACTGGTTCAATCTATCTTCTGGTAACCAGGCTTCAATAGGTGAACCTCCCACAGCAGATCTGATTATACCAACCGGAATACCGTATTTCTGATACAAATCCTTGGCAAAGAAATAAGCTACAGCTGAGAAACGAAGAACGTCCTTTGGATTAACTGACTGCCACGTTCCGCCTGAAAGATCTTGTGTCGGAGCATTGAAGTCATATTTTAAAGGAACGGCAAACTCTCTGATCTTGCTATTGTTTGCGTTTTCAACTTCTGCTCTATAAAGATCAAGAACTCTGCTTATAGGGAGTTCCATATTCGATTGACCTGAACAAAGCCATACTTCACCTATCAGAATATCTTTTATCAGCTTATCGTTTACCTTCATGGTATAAGGACCACCGGCCTTCTGAGCTGGAAGTTTCACCAGCCACTTACCGGAAGCATCTGCAGCAGTGCGATACACTTTATTAAGAAATGAAATTTCAATCTTTTCCTGCGGAGATGCCCATCCCCACAATTTTAGTTCAGTGTTTCTTTGCAAAACCATGCCATCGGCAATGAGTCGTGGCAACCTCACCTCTGCATTGGCAAAGGCGACTGGAAGAATCAGGAAGAAGAATAAAGCAATTCCTTTCCTTAGACTGGTTCTATGTGTTTGAGATAATATTTTCATTTGCTCGTCACTTTAAAAATGCTACTTTACTTTGTTCAGGAACGGACTTTCCGGTGCTCCAAGATAACTTGGTTTCAGACCTCCCATATCGAGCAATATTTTTTGCAAGACAATACCCGGTTCAATTGCACGATACTTTATTGTATGAAGTCCGGCACCGGAAAAATGGTGTTTGGTTACCGATTCAATGATACTGTTTGCCACCCAACGTTCTCTCTCCCGCTCAGTAAACTTTTGGTTAAAGTTCACAATCTGTTCTTCACCTCCGTCAATAGATACAGCATAGCGCAATCCTATATTGCCATTGAAGTTGAGCGTTGGTGAAAGAAGTAGTTTCAGTGTTGCATCACCCGAAGATTGCAAATAAACGTCATATTCCAATGATACTCCGTTTGCCACATCTTTCTGAGAAGCAGCCTTAACCGGAGAAGTTGTAATGCCAGAAAGCGTTTTTCCTAGTCCGGGAATTATCTGCCAGGAAACTTTATCATTATTATTTGCTGCGGAATAATGTTCAGCTTCAATGGATACACATCCGTTACTTTCCATAAAAGTTATGCGTTTCAGGTTCTCTGGAATTTGTAAAGAGTTAGCTTCCACCTTTATAGCTATTGATTTACCTTTCGTCTTCACTACGATTTTTCCCTCGTGCTTTCCGACTGATAATTTATTCCAATCAATGCTGATATTTATTCGCCTATCATTTCCAATTATTGGCCTATCATTTTTATTTATTCCTTTATAATCTGAAATTATTAACCAATCATTTGAAGCTTTCAAAGTATATTCAAAAGGAGTTTCACCGGCATTAAACAAGTCAATATAATACTGTTGTTTAACAAAAGAATCAAATGCCGGTAAACTGATTTCTGCTTTATTCAATGCAGCAACATCCTTGGAACCTTCTACCGCTACTCTCATATCAGCATCCTTGGGAGCAGTAACAAAAGATACTTGCGGCATCACATTCTTTTCCGGTTGCTGCCAGGATGTATATCCTATGTGAGTCTGGTCCATCATGTGATTCCACTTACCTCCGGCTATTTCTTTATTATAATGTATAGTCAGTAAGGAATCGCGTTCATAAAGTTGTTTCACTTTCATTGCCCAATCATTGGCAGAGGCTCTGCCTTGAGCTGTATATAATTGATTAAGTGCTTGTGCAGCATACATTTCATTCAGGTTGGCACATGCCTGAATGGGGAACAACGCTAACTGGTCGAATGCATCACGGGTATCAGATGGCAAACGATTATAAAGTTCTTTAGCTTCTTTCTCCAGCTGTTTGTAATCTTTCACAACTCCGTCAAATTCACGGTAATTCACCGTACTGTATGTTCCTGCATTCAGTAATTCGGGAGTAACTCTTCTATTGTATTTAGTATATAGGTTAATCATTCGGGCAGCATCTTTGGCATAAATATCACCAAATTGCTGAGCACACCATTTTTCTGTATATTCAATCAGATTATTCGCACTGAATTGATCTGGATTCCATGCCATATCAAGGAAAAAGCTGATAGGATATTCCATAGGTTTAAGATCGCCCACATTTAAAATCCAAATCTTATCAACGCCATAGCGATAGGTCAGGTTCATCTGCTCCCATATTCGTTGTATCTGGGAAACATTCAGCCATTTATAATTACGTGGACCACCCACATAATCAACATGATAATACATTCCGTATCCACCTTTACGATAAGGCGCACCTAAATCTGGCAATTTGCGTACATTGCCCCAGTTGTCATCACAAAGAAGCAACGTTACATCATCGGGCACGCGCATTCCTTTATCATAATATTCCTGTACCTCTTTATAAAGAGCCCACATCTGAGGAGTTTCGTCCGCACCTCGTTTAGTAACTTCAGTAATAATCCGGCGCTGGTCTTTAACAATATTCTGTAACAACTCTATGTTAGCATTTTCAGTCATAGGTTCATCACCATCGCCTCGCATGCCAACAGTAATAACCGATTCCCAATCCTTGCAACGCTCTATACCTGTCCGCCAGAAATCACGTAACACAGCTCCATTCTTCGTATAATCCCATGCTCCGGTTCCTCTGCGTTTCCAGTCTTGCTGGGCTAACCCCATTGGTTCGTGATGTGAAGTTCCCATCACAATTCCCATTTCATTGGCTAAAGGTCCGCTGACCGGATCATCATCATAAAAAGCATTTCCCCACATGGCAGGCCACATATAGTTGCCTTTCAGACGAAGAACTAACTCAAAAACCTTTTCATAAAACTTGTGATTGAAACCTCCGAAAGTATCTTTGCTCCATCCGCTGAGTGCAGGAGCTTCATCATTAAGGAAAATCCCCCGGTACTTTACGGCCGGCTCACCATCAGTATACTTTCCACAGATCACATAAATATCTTTTTGTTTTTTCACTGGCACATCTGCCCAATAATACCATGGAGAAACACCTATTTGAGCCGAGAGCTCATATACCCCATAGATAGTACCACGCTTGTCACTACCGGCAATAACCAATGCTTCGTCTACTCCCTGAAAAGGGTGAGCTATTGTCTGGATAAGATATTTTTCATTCTTTCCGCTTAGTTCGGCAGCATCTATCTTGCCCGATTCTACCAATTGATTGATAAAGGCATTCTTTCCCAAGGTACCTATTATAAGCAACTGCTTTTCTTTAGGAAGTTTATTCTTTGATAAGAAAGGAACAAAACCTGTTACATTATTTATATCATTCCGTAGATTATTAACTGCACGAAGTACACCGGGATAGTCGGTGCTATCTTCCACCACGCTGACTGGATTACCAGATGCAACTAAGGGGAATCTGTCATTGCCCCCGGCATTCAGAATAAACTTTTGGACAGAACTTCCAAAAACGCTGAATGACGATACTATAAATAATGAAAAGACAATGAGACTTTTTAATTTCATAATAACTGCTATTTTAATATTCATACAGTTTCACATACTGGATATCCCACTCTCCTACCGGAATACGTAAATGTCTCCCCTGATGACTCTGATCTCCGTTTAATCTTCTAACCGGAACAATTTTGCCATCCTCAATCTTTATCTTGTCTATATAACCAATTCCCGCTTTTTTCTTATTATCAAGAGTTTCAAAGCTAAGAACTACTCCGGTTCCGGCAACAATATATTCTGTAGGAGACAATTCAATAATCAAAGCACCAACTTCGGGCCAAATACTTCCGTCTTTGGCTTTCGGGCTCCAACCCAGTGTATTATCATGTTTGAATATGAACCTGTAATTATTTCGTTCAATTGTTCTCTCTCTGCTTTCATTATCAAAAAGAACTCCATTTGTCTTACCTAATCCCTGTTTCTCTGTCAGGATAGGATAAAGCTGATGAAGAATAGAATAGCTTTTGGTCAGCGGATAATTCTCCGGGTCAGCAACATCTTCAATGGAGAATGGACTAAATCCCATTGCATCATGTTCTCCAAAGGCATAAAAAACTCTGGCTGCATTTGCTTCTTCAAGTCTGATTTCGGGAATAAACAAAGGATTTCCGTTATTATGGTATTGCTTACACCAATTCGCAAAGCCTGGATCATAAATGTCCGGAGCCAGAATATCAATTGAAGGCGCTGCAAATCTCCACACATCCAGCAAATGAGCCAAAGGGCCGGCACTGGGATATGCACCAGGCTTTCTTCCTCTGGAATTCAGAGCTGTATTCAAATACATAGGTATATTATATTTTTCTTTTCCACCCTTTGCTACTTGCTGAACATATTCAGCATAAACATAAGCCATAAATAATTCATCCGTATCAAGACCTTCACCAAAGATTTCACTCCATGACCCTTTAGTCTTGAACCCATTGGCCTCCCACTTCTTTAATAATGAAGGTTGAAGACTCTTTTTGTTTTTCTTCAGGTATTCTATAAACTTTCCAGGGACTTCCGAATTAAATCTCTGATCTGCTATCTTTCCATATTCGCGGGCATCTTCAAGCATACCTATTTCATTCTCAACCTGTATCATGATTACAGTCTGGTCTTTTTTATCATATTCTGCCAAATGATTCAGAAAATGAGAAAAAACACGTTTATCAACATTCAGGTTAGATTCAGAAAAGGCACTCATCATTTCAAGTGGTTTACCTGACTTAGTAACAGCACGAGGATATTTCTTTGAATTCTCCTTTATCCACAAAGGAGCGTAGCAAGACATGGAATTCTTCCATGATCCAAACCATAGAAATATAATTTTCAGATTATTTTTGCGAGCCTGATCAATGGCTCCATCAATTATTGAATAATCATATTTGCCTTCTTCTTTTTCAATAAGTTCCCAGCAAGCAGGAACTAATACCGTATTGAGTCCCATCTTCTCAAGTTTAGGAAAAATCCTATTTATATCATCCAAAGAAGATGCTGATGAATTTCCCAACTCTCCTCCTAACATAAGGAATGGTTTGCCATTGACCATTAGCTGAGTTGCAGCATTCTTTTTTACTAAATATGGATTTTCTGTATTATTACCTGATTTGGCAGATAAGGTTGCAAAGAATAGAGACAATGCAACAAATACAATACGGGTGTATAACATAATAAGATTATTTTATTGAAAAACATGGTTGAATGGAGTTCAGACTCACGTAAGGACTCCAATCAACCACATTTATTTAATTACACAAATTTACAACATTAAGCTCAATTATTAATAGTTCGGATTTTGATAACTAGCTTTTTGTGCCGGGTCACTCAATAAGTCAATCTGACTCTGAGGAATAGGACGAAGCATGTGATAACTCTGAATGTTAGTCTTTGATTTAATATTATACAATTTTGCTCTTTCAAGTAATTTGTTTGTGCGAACCAAATCAAGCCATCTCCAACCCTCACCACACATTTCACGAGCACGCTCATCCAATATAAAATCAAGAGTAACATTATTTTCTGTTATATCCATTGCGGTTCTACGTACAGCCACTTCACTATCAGTCAAAGTCGAACGGTAAGCAGCACGTTCACGAATTACATTTATCAAGTCTTTAGCTTTTCCATTGTGCAGGTACATAGCAGCCTCTGCAGCAATTAAGTATGTTTCAGCTAAACGAGCCAAAATGAATGGACGATTTGAATCATAATTGATATTCAAACGTTTTGTATCATCATATTTCTTCAATTCCGGATATATATACTGAACATCACCATTCTTATATGTACCATCAGAGTTATAAAGCATACCCAAATAGTAGAGTGCGTAAGGCTTGTATATTACACCGGTAGAAGATACTGAATCTTCTGGCGCAGCTGTTTCTGTTTCGTTTAACGAAATCTTAATAGCTAATTCACCGGTTTTTACACTACGTCCCTTAACAGTAAAATTAACACCTGCCTTCCAATCAGTACGGAAGGAACCATCCCAACGAGCATCATTTACTTTATCATTGAATGCCTGTAGCACTAACCATTTTGTTGGCATAATCATACGCCATGGACGTTGATATTCAAGACTGCGAGGGACTGCAGCTATTGAAGAAGATCCCTTCTGAATCTTTACATTCTCATAGCCAGCCGTAAAGTAGAAATTAGCACGATTACCTTTGTTGGTAACTGCAAAACTACCATCATTAGACTCATCAAATGTCAGGTTCGGACCAGATGTGCTCCAGGTACGTTGCACGTTGAAAAGAACTTCAGGATCATTTTCATGTCCTTCCAAATTAACATTTGCATAGTCTTTTGTCAAAGAGACACCATAAGTTGCTAAATTGTTTATCAGATTCATTGCTTCATCATAAGCACTCTGGTAGTCAGAAGACTGTGCTCCTTCCATAGTAGCTCTTGATAAATAAGTCTTAGCAAGGAAATGCATAGCAGCAGGTTTTGCCACATGCCCAGCAGCAGCTGGTTTGTCTGGTAAATTGTTTTTTGCATATGTAAAGTCTTCAATAACAGCAGCAAAAATATCTGTTCTTGAATCTCTAACTGAAGTTGTTGAAGGAGTTGAATTAAACTTCAGTTTTCCTGAACCTAAATCAAGAGGAGCCGCACCAAAATACATTGTAAGAAGATAGTAATAATAGCCTCTTAAGAAATGAGCTTCCCCTAGCAAGGTTTTTCTATTAACATCAGTAAGTCCTGTAGCTGTTTCACCATATTCTATTACACCATTACAAGTATTAATATATTGCAGACAGTTTCCCCAATAACCACTCACAACACCATTTGAAGGAGAGTAATCTTTATCATAAGTATCAAATGAGCCTAAACTTCCGTTAGTTGCATTTGTAGTTGTAAACTCATCGGTACCGGGTACTGTAAATACCATAGCACCATCAGGTCCATAAAGATATTTTAATCCTGAATATGCAGCAATAACGCCTGATTGAACACCTAGAGCAGTCTGAAAAAACTCTGGAGTAATCTTTGATTTTGGACTCTCTTCCAACATATCTGTACAGGATATACTTCCTAGACTGAGAGTTGCAGCTAATAATAAGCTGATATATTTTTTATTTTTCATAATTGCCTCAATATAAAATTATAATTTGAAATTAACTCCAAATAAGATCTGACGTGAAGGAGGAGTATTCAATCCTACCGTAAGTTGACGGCTCTGTTGTTTTCCACCACCATTTTCACTTCTGAAATAACCAGTTGGTTGAGGATCAATACCTCCGGCATCATTCATATAAGGTGAGAATAGAGTTGCGACATTATTGCAAGTAACATAGAATCTCAAACTGGAAATATTCATTCTTTTAACTAAATTATCCGGAAGAGTATAACCTAATGTTATTGTTTTAATTCTCCAGTATGATGCACTATAGTATCCTAAAGTTGAATAATAAGTTCCACTCATATCAGCATTAATACGTGGGAAAGCATTAGTTGGATTATCTGTTCTCCAATAATCAACCTTTAAATTATTACGACGACCTTCCAAACGGTTTAAGTATGCCTGATCCTGATGAATAGTACTAACCAACTGACCACCTACTTGTCCATAAGTTACAATTCCTAAATCAAAGTTCTTGTATCCCATACGGTTGGAAAACCCAAATTCAAAATCTGGTTCAAATGTACCTGTTATATAGCGGTCTTTAGCATCAATTTTACCATCAGGATTATGATCTTCAATCTTAATATCACCAGGTTTACATCCATATTTTGCTGCTTCTGTAGTTTCTTCAGTTTGCCATATGCCAACCTTCTTATAATCGTAGATAACATCTATTGGATGACCAACAAACCATCCGTTTCCTTCATCTTCAGTTACACCACTATTTAATTCAAGCAACTTATTGCGGTTTAAACTTAAATTAAAATCTGTATCCCAAGAGAAGTCACCGGGCTTATTTGCTACAAAATTCTGTAAATGCAAAGCTGTTTCAAAACCTTTATTCTCAGTTTTACCAACATTAACTAAGATAGATCCACTAACACCACTTGAAGCAGGAAGGCTTTGGTTAACAAGCAAATCGTGAGTTTTCTGAAGATAAACATCGAAGTTACCACTAATTCTACCACCAAGAACAGCCCAGTCAAGACCAGCATTATAAGATGTAGTATACTCCCAACCTACTTCAGGATTAGGCAATGAGCTTACATAATAGCCATATACATAACTGGTTCCATAATTATATTTATTTTGAGATAAACCACCCAATGTACTATAAGGGCTAACTGACTGGTTAGAAGTCTGACCATAACCAACACGTACTTTCAACATATCCAACCATGAAGTACTTTTCAGAAATTCTTCGTTTTTAGCATTCCATGCCAGAGCAACAGCTGGATAATTATGCCATTTGTGTCCTTTTGACAATACAGATGAACCATCTGCACGGAAAGTAACAGTTGCCATATACTTACTATTGAAAGAGTAGTTTAAACGTCCCATATATGAAAGTAAAGTCTTACGGTAGTAGCTCTGACTATTCGCATCAACAGAAACTCCATCCTTAGCCATACCCATATTATAGAACTGCATATAATTAGCAGTCATGTTTGTACCAGCTAAGCTTGCATATTGATAATATGTATCCTCAACAGATTGCATCAAAGTAGCTTCTACATGATGTTTCTGATTGAAAGTCTTATCAAAGTAAAGTAAGTTTTCAACAGCATAATTATATTGTGTTGTATTACTTGTTGAAGCTGAAGATAGTCCACCAGCTTTAAAACAAGATTCTGATGCATAAAAATCACCATAGTCATCATGAGAATAGTTCAAACCAACATTTACACGATATTTCAGTTCAGGCATGAATTTAATTTCAGCATAAATAGAGTTTAATGTACTAATACGTTTACGTTCCTGAGCCCATGTACTTGAATCTTTTACAAATAGTGGACTATATGAATCTTCTCTAGGATTATGAGGTTGCTTTACTATGCTTCCATCGGCATTGTATGGAGCGACTAATGGACTGGTTGCCAACATGTCGAACATAGGACTTGCATTTTCACCATTTGTTATACTAAATGCATTTTGAGTATTTAAACCAAATTTCAACCAGTTATTTACCTTAAAATCTAAAGCTGCACGTGCAGAAATACGTTTATAGTCCTGTCCTGGCATAACAGCTGTTTCATCATAATATCCTAACCCGGCACTTCCCGAAAGATTTTCAGAACCTCCTGAGAATGAGAGATCATGACTTTGAATCATTGCAGTCTTATAGATTAAATCCTGCCAATCCGTATCAACACCATTAGTTTTTCCTTCTTCTTCCTGAGACAATAAAGGCCATTTGCTAGCACCTGGTTGTGATTTCATCTGAAGATATTCTTCAGCATTGAATACCTGGTATTTCTTAGCTACATTACCAAATCCGGCATAACCATTATAAGAAACAGTTGCCTTTTGGTAATTTCCACGATTGGTTGTTATAAGTATAACACCATTGGCACCACGAGAACCATAAATAGCAGTTGCTGAAGCATCCTTTAAAATATCTACTGATTTAATATCATCTGGAGCTATGTCATTAAATGATCCACCAAAAGGAATACCATCAACAATAATCAGAGGGTCATTACTTGCAGTTAAAGAACGAGTACCACGTATACGAATCTGAGAAGCTCCACCCGGACGTGTTGAAGTCTGCTGAATCTGTACACCTGCGATACGTCCCTGCATAGATTGGGCAACGTTAGCAACCGGAACTTCTTTCAACGCTTTCTCATTGATAGATGCAATAGAACCAGTAACATCAGATTTTTTGGCTGTACCATAACCTACAACTACAACTTCTTCCAGAGTTTTGCTGTCTTCTTTTAAGGTTACAGCAATTTTTGTACGGCCATCAACCGGAACAGTCTGGCTAATGTAACCAACAAAAGAGAACTGAAGTTTTGCATTATTCTTTACCTGAATAGTAAAGTTTCCATCAAGATCTGTTACAGTACCAACATTTGATCCAACTTCGCGAACATTAACGCCTAAAAGTGGTTCACCGTTTATATCTTTTACAAGACCTTTTACAGTGATGTTTTGGGAAAAAACCCAAAACGGAATAAAACAAAATAGAAATAAAAGCCCTAAAGGCTTTGTTAAATTAGTGTTTCTCATAATAAAAATCCATTTTAATGATTAGTAATGAATAGTTTTTCTTTTTAATTAAGGAATAATCAAAAGGCTTTTCAGGTTTTCATAAGTTTATAATTTTAGGTATTCAACAATTGTCTTCTCAATGATACAAAGATATAATAATGAATCCTACCACATTAAAAATTGAGTATCCTAAACTTGATACATCGTTACATCTTTTATAGACTGGTAACAATTTATATCGTACTGGTAACATTAAGCTCTATTTCTTGCTATATTTTATTTATTTCTATAAATTTGTATCGAATCTAGTTTGAAAAACAAATTATGAAAAAGACAACAACATTCTTTTTTCTTATAATCATATTTATATCTGTATCTAATAAGTGCTTCGCTCAGGTAGAAAAATTCTATTCCACAGAAAAAGATATATCAAACAGCTTAATCAATAAGATCTACCAGGACAAGAAAGGATTTATATGGATTGCAACTGAAGATGGACTAAATAAATACGACGGAACAAAGTTTACCATATACAAGAATATATCCAAAGACAACACATCGTTGAAAAACAACTATGTAAAGACTATGTATGAAGATACCCAGGGACGTTTCTGGATAGCCTGTATCAACGGATTACTTTTATATAACCGCGCCAAAGATTCTTTTAAAGAAATTGAAGCGTTCAGAGGTAGTCAGACTATTCATCCACAAGTAACATCCATTATTGAATCTAAATATGGTGATATCTGGATGACTACATCCGGTGAAGGCCTTGTTTCAATAAAAAGAGGGAGCGATAAATGTACTGCCGAAACGAATATATCCAGAAACTTATGCAGTCCTTTCCTAACATATGTTTTTGAAGACTCTAAGCATCAGTTGTGGATAGCATCAGAAAATAAAGGATTAAATGTATATAACCCTTTTACGAAAAAGACCAGATGGTTTGGTGCACCCGGCGCTATTACAAATAATAATGTATCTTGCTTATGCGAAGATAAAACCGGGAACATCTTTATTGGAACTCTTTCCGGAGGGTTGAATTTATATAATCCTAAAGCTGGAAGAATCTCGGCTATACCTTATAAAAGCTTATCAACCAAGCTCAGAATTAAATCACTCCTTATTAACAGTCGTGGAGAATTGCTTATCGGGACAGACGGACAAGGTCTTAAAATATATAATTATTCAAAGAACGTAATTGAGGATTATGAGATTAACACCACACTATTTGATTTTTATCAGGCAAAAGTTCACTCTATATTAGAGGACAAAGCAGGAAATCTTTGGACGGGGCTTTTTCAGAAAGGAGTTTATTTCATTCCAAGTAACTCCAATAAATTCAATTACTTTGGATACAGATCACTTAAACAGAATAATATAGGTTCAAGCTGTGTGATGTCTATTTTCAAAGATAAGAATAGTACTATATGGGTTGGAACGGATAATGATGGATTATATGGTATAAGTGACAATGGAAAGAAAGCAACGCATTATACTCAGACTAATAACATTGCTTCTGTGTCAAACACTATTATGAGTATTTTCGAGGATTCGAATAAGACTCTATGGCTTGGTTCATACATTAACGGACTGGAGCAGTTTAACAGGGCTAGCAATACTTGTCTGTACACAAAAGATTTATTCCCAAATGAAAAAGATGTTCCTAACGACAGAGTATCATGTATCTCTGAGGACAGGAATAAGAATTTATGGATCGGGACCTACGGATATGGCATATACAGTCTAAACCTGAGAACCAATAAGTTGACACATCATCCGTCAAAGGTTGACGATAAGGACTTAAGGATTAACAGAGTTCCAAGTAACTGGGTAAATTGTGTTATTGCCGATAGTGAAGGACTTATATGGATAGGAACCTACAAAGGAGTATGCTGTTACAATCCCGGGAAAAAGACATACGTAACTTATTCAAGCGATAAGAATCTGTTGCCGGGAGATGTTGTGTTCACTCTTCTGGAAGATTCTTTTCACAAGATTTGGATAGGTACAACCGAGGGACTTGCTTGTTTTGACAAGAGAACAAAAGCTTTCACGCACTATACAATCAATGACGGATTGCCTAGTAACGTAATTTGTTCTATGTTTGAGGATGAGAAAAAGGACCTTTGGCTTAGTACTCATTATGGCATATCAAAGTTTGTTCCTTCGGAAAAGAAGTTTATTAATTACTATTCATTTGATGGATTGCAGAGCAATGAGTTTTACCGGGGAGCAGGATTTCAGTCGGCCAATGGACAGATTTTCTTTGGCGGAATTAAAGGCATCACCCACTTTTATCCGAAAGAAATTATTGACCGGATTACCCGCCTAACTGTTTTTATTACCGACTTATATATATTTGAAAAACCAGTAAAAGAAGGCGATAAATCCGGAAACAACGATATTATTTCGAAAGCTGTAATAGATGAGGATAAGTTTGTCCTTTCCTATAAAGACAATGCATTTAGCTTTGAATTATCGGTACTGGATTATAGTAATCCGGAACGTATTGTTTACGAGTATCAGATGGAGGGACTTAATAAAGACTGGATCAGCACCCGCCCAGGAATGAACCGGGCCAGCTTCACCAACCTGAGTCCCGGAACCTATAAGTTCAGATTCAGAGCCCGTAACAACGATAATATTTCACAGACAAAAGAAGTAACAATCGTTATAACTCCTCCATGGTATCAGTCATGGTGGGCAAAAATTATTTATGCATTGCTCATCTGTCAACTGATTTATGGCATAATTGTATACATAAAATCTCGTTTCCGTCACAAACAAGAGATTATGAAAAGAGAACATGCTGAACAGATAAACGAAGCCAAGCTACAGTTCTTTATAAATATTTCTCACGAGATACGTACTCCGATGACTCTTATTATCAATCCATTGGAAAAGTTGATTACAGAGAATAAGGATACGGAGGTGCAGAAAACTTATCTGATGATTTACCGGAATGCACAACGAATTCTTCGTCTCATCAATCAGCTGATGGATATTCGTAAACTGGACAAAGGACAAATGCACCTAAAGTTCAGAGAGACAGATATTGTAGGGTTTATAGACGATCTTATGACAACTTTTGAATATCAGGCACAAAGGAAAAATATCCAATTCTCTTTTAATCATAAAGACGAAGATCTGAAAGCATGGATAGACCTCAATAACTTTGATAAAATATTGCTCAATATTCTGTCAAATGCATTCAAATATACGCCTGAAAATGGGGAAATTAAAGTGGAGCTCTTTACAGGAAAAGATGAATCAGCAAGGGGACCATTAAGAAAATACTTCGAAATTATAATAAGTGATAACGGCATTGGAATTGATCGTGATCAGATAGAAAAAATATTCGAACGCTTCTATCAGATAAACAATGACCTGACCAATTCAAACTTCGGAACAGGTATTGGTTTACATCTATCCCGTTCACTGGTTGAACTTCATCACGGAACAATTAAAGCTGAGAACAGAGAAGAAGGCTCTGGAAGCAGATTTATTGTCCGCCTGCCATTGGGGTGCGACCATTTAAAAGCTGACGAATTTGAGAATCCCGAAGATTCAGAGTCGGCTGTTCCAGCAAGCACTCACTACTCGGTGATAAATCCTGTTGATCAGTTTGAGATGAAAAGTGAAACCAAGAATAAAAAAATCAAGCCTAGAACCCGTTTCAAGGTGTTGGTTGTTGAAGATGAATTCGAAATACGTCGATACATTAAAGAAGAACTATCCGGCGAATACAAAATAAGCGAGTGCTGTAACGGCAAGGAAGCTCTTGAAATGACTTTAAAAGAGATGCCAGATTTAATAATCAGTGACGTAATGATGCCCGAAATGGACGGAATAACGCTTTGCAAAAAAATTAAACAGAATATCAATATCAGTCACATTCCTATTATTCTGCTTACTGCCAAATCAAAAACAGAAGATAGGATTGAAGGACTAGAGATTGGTGCAGATGCTTACATTGTGAAGCCGTTTAATACCGATTTGCTAAAGACCACCGTTCAGAATCTTATAGAAAACAGAGAGCGACTGAAAAACAAGTTCACAGGCAACGAACAGCAACAAACTAAGATTCAGAAGATTGAAATGAAATCCTCTGATGAGATACTTATTGAAAAGGTAATGAAAGTTATTAATGAGAATCTGGCTGATCCTAATCTGAATGTGGAAATGCTTGCCGGACATGTGGGTATGAGTCGTGTGCACATGCACCGAAAGCTAAAAGAGCTAACCAATCAATCGGCCCGTGATTTCATTAAGGGCATCCGATTGAAACAGGCTGCATCACTCCTTACAAGCAAGAAACTAAGTGTATCTGAGGTTGCCTATGCCACCGGATTTACTAACCTTTCACATTTCTCGAACACATTCCGTGAGTTCTATGGCATTTCTCCGAAGGAATACGCTACAGAGCATACTTTTGATGAGGAAAAAGGGAAAGATTAACAGAATGTTTTAAGAAGTGCAATCCAGAGTTCTATTGAAAGAATGGGTGGAGAGGGTGGAGAGAAATTGTTCTTTTTTCGTTCTACAAAATCTTTTTTTGAAAATTCTGCAATTTGCAGAATTTTCAAAAAAAAGATTTCCAGAAAGCTTAAATACTCTTTTTCTCTCCACCCTCTCCACCTTTAGCTTTGCATTCGAAACCCCACCAACCATTATCTGAGTTGCAAACAGACCTTTCCGCCAACTAACAATAAGCTTAATAGTATTGGTAATCAACTGGAATCAGTTTAATACAAACTAAACGAGAGATCAATCCAAACATGTACATGATTGACTTTAAACATGTACATGTTTGGATAAACTATAAACCAGAGAAAACATAATTAATAAAGGGAAATCCTTTAGTTGCAATACAGAAAAAACTTAATACGCACTCTGTCCAGGAATTTGCAGGAGGTTTAGTTGGAATATATATCATCTCTGCTGGTAAATAAAACCATAAAGCACTTTAATATTTTCCATCATGGTAAGGCCATCACAATATTTTTTCTAACTTTGAGGCAGTTTAAGTTTCACAAAGATGATGAAAAAAGTTGCCTTACTATCTATTTTTACTCTATATTCAATTGTTTCTCTGGCAGGGAATCAAATTGATTCCTTACTAAATGTATTGGATAAGACAATAAAAGAGAGCAAAGCCTATGTAGAAATAAGAGAAAAACGTATCAACAACCTAAAAAGACAGCTAAACAAAAAAGCGCTCTCGTCTGGACAAATTTATACAATCAACAAACTGCTATATAAAGAATACAGAACTTTTGTCTGTGATTCAGCGATACATTATCTGAATAAGAACCTTGAAATAGCAGAAACTTCAAATAATAAAAAGTGGATAAATGAAACAAAGTTATTCTTGTGCCATCTCCACTCCTCTTCCGGCATGTACAGGGAGAGTACAGACATATTATACTCCATAAATAAAAATCAACTGAGCAAAGATCTGATTCCGGATTATTATAAGTGTTATGAACATTTGTACAATGAGATGTACCTTTATACCCACGACCAGAGACTGGAAAAAAAATACTTTAATCTATTTCAAGCTTATCAGGATACCTTGCTTACCGTTTTTGATCCTTCTTCTGAGAATTATCTGGCAATAAAAGAACAGGAAGCGCTTGAGCAAAAGAAATTAGTTGAAGCGCGAAAGATAAATTTCCTCAGACTATCAAAAGCTCCATTCGGGACTCCAGAATATGCTTTAGTTACTTTCCAGCTTTCTCTCATTGACAGAGAAGAAAGAAAACCGGAAGCTGAAAAGGAACATTTAATTTATTCTGCTATGTCAGACATTAAAGCTGCGATAAAAGATAATGCCTCTTTGTCCAGTCTTGCTAATCTGCTTTACGATGAAGGAGATATTGACCGTGCATACCAATATATTAAGTTTTCCCTGGAAGATGCCAATTTCTATAATGCCCGTTTGCGAAACATTCAGATATCAAATACTCTTCCAATTATTGAAAAGACTTATCAGATAAAGAGTGAAAAACAGAAAAATGAATTAAAAATAAGCCTTCTATTTATAAGTACTCTCGCACTCCTTTTGTTTGGAGCTCTGGGCTATATTTATAAACAGATGAAAAGGCTGGCAAAAGCACGTAACGAATTAGGCGTTATAAACAATCAACTGAAATCTCTCAATGTTGAACTAGCCGAGGCTAATCACATTAAAGAGGAATATATTGCTCATTTCCTTGGAATATGTTCTACTTATATAGATAAGCTGGAAAGTTATCGCAAAATGGTGAATAAGAAAATCAGTGGCGGACAAGTTGCCGAGTTGCTTAAAATAGCAAAGTCGTCTGATGTTATTGATAATGAACTAAAAGATTTTTATACTAATTTCGATAATACTTTCCTGCATCTGTATCCCAGATTTGTAGAAGAATTTAATAACCTCTTAGCAAAAGAAGAAAAAATTGTTTTGAAGAAAGGAGAATTGCTGAATACAGAGTTACGCATCTTCGCCCTCATTCGTCTTGGTATTGATGATAGTTCTAAAATTGCTAATCTACTGCGTTATTCCGTGAACACTATTTATAACTACCGCGCAAAAGTAAAGAACAAAGCGTTAGGCTCAAGAGACGATTTTGAAAGTCTGGTAATGAAAATCGGCGCCTTTTCTTAATTCAGCGTAAACCAGGCACTAATCATGGAACGTTAAAACAGAACACTGGTTCTTAAAATTTAGTTATAATTGCAAAAATATTCCTTTTTTTATTAATATACCTTCCACTTTTTCAGAACTCTTCATATTTGCTAATTGTTTATATATAAGCTTTTTACAAAGCTATAACTATCTCATTAATCCACCAAATAACTACAGAGGATAGGAATACACTTGTTTCTATCCTACATTTGCTCTCAAGTTATTCAAGACAACGAATAATCGAATCTAATGTTAACTAATTAAATTATTTATTCATGAAAAAAAACAAGGAAAAGCCAATTACAAAGAATGGTATGAACTTCCGTAGAAGTACCCTTATTATTCTTATGGGTTTATTTGTATCTCTAAGTGCCTTCGCACAAAAAATAACAATCACCGGACAAGTTAAGGACTCTTCAAATGAAGGTGTGATTGGAGCCAGTGTTGTTGAAAAAGGCACAACTAACGGAACAATGACAGATATAGACGGGAAGTTTTCTCTTTCTGTTTCTCCAAAAGCAACATTAACTATTACTTATATTGGTTACAAAAGTCAGGAAATTGCAGTAAAAGGTACGACTCCTTTAACCATAGTATTACAGGAAAATGCTGAGTTATTGGATGAGATTGTGGTTATTGGTTATGGTTCAGTAAAGAGAAAAGATGTAACTACTTCTGTGGCGAGTGTCTCTACAAAAGACTTGGACGAACGGCCAATTATTTCTGCAGCAGCAGCTATTCAAGGTAAAGCTGCCGGAGTTAATGTAATTCAGCCTAATGGAGAACCTGGTGCTGGAATGGTAGTGAGAATTCGTGGTAATTCTTCCATCAATGCCAGCAATGATCCGCTATATGTAGTAGACGGAGTGCCTATGACAGAGATTAATTTCTTGTCGCCTAATGACATTGAAAGTATGCAGATTTTAAAGGATGCATCTTCTGCTGCCATCTATGGTTCAAGGGCATCTAACGGTGTAGTACTAATAACTACAAAAGCCGGTGCTAAAGGTGAAGCAAAGATTAATTTCTCTGCTCAGGCAGGTGTTACAGACGTTGCTAAACAAATGCATTCTTTAAATGTGGCTCAGTACAAAGAGTTAATGGACGAAATTGGTTCTATTAATCTTCCCGATGGATTGAAGGATGAAACAAACTGGTTTGATGAAACTTATCGAACAGGAGTTACTCAGAACTATCAACTTTCAGTATCAAACGCTACAGATAAACTGAAATATTTTATTTCAGGAGGTTATACAAATGAAAACGGTATCATTAAAGTAGCTTATTATAAAAGATATAATTTTAGAGCTAATCTTGAGAATCAGATTCGTTCATGGTTGAAGATAGGAACCAATCTGGCATATTCTGATTACAGTAGCAACGGTATTATCTCGGGACAAGGTGCAAATCGTGCCGGAGTTATTCTTTCCGTAATTAATACTCCAACTTATGCCAAAATATGGGATGATAACAATCCCGGTCAGTATTACAATAACTTCTATGGAGCAAATGTTACTCATCCTGTAGAAAACATGTCACGTACTGAAGACAATAAAACAAACAACAACCGCTTGCTGGGAAGTGCTAATGCAGAAATCACTTTCTCTCCAAAGTTAAAGTTTAAAAGTTCAGTATCCATTGACCGCGTATATTACAAAAATACAAGTTTTCTTGATCCTCTCAAAACAGAATACGGACGTTCTCAATATGGAAGCGCTTCTGATGACCGTTCACTAAGCACTGTCATGGTATATGATAATATCCTGACCTATGATACAAGTATAAAGAAACATAACTTCAATGTTATGGCAGGTGCATCGGGAACTACATCTAAATGGTCTCAGACTTACCAAACTGTGAGCCACTTTTTAAATGGAGATATCAAAACTTTGAATGCCGGAAATAAAGTTGAGCAAGGTAATGGAACTACTGCTTCCGACTGGGCTATTATGTCTTACGTAGGTCGTTTGTCTTATAACTTTGATAGCAAGTATTTATTAACTGCCAATTTCCGTGCCGATGGTTCATCAAAACTAGCTCCGGCAAACAGATGGGGTTATTTCCCTTCTGTATCTGCAGCATGGAGAATTTCCTCTGAAAAATTCATGAAAGATATTAAATGGATTGATGACTTAAAGATTCGCGGTGGTTGGGGACAAACCGGTAACCAGTCAGGAGTTGGGGATTATGGTTATTTGCAACTTCGTAACATTACCCGTCAAAACTGGTGGGAAACAGGAAAATCAAATGCACTTCCTATCACATCTCCTGCTAATATGAGTAATAGTGATTTAACATGGGAAACAACAACTCAAACAAATATCGGAGTTGATTTCACCATACTTAAGAACCGGTTGACATTTACTGCCGATGCATATTATAAGCACACAACAGACTTATTGATGGATGTGCCTCTTGGTCCAACTGCTTCTTTCAGCCATATTTATCGTAATGAAGGTGAAATGGAAAACAAAGGTGTTGAATTTGGAGTCAATTCTAAGAACCTGATAGGTAATTTTAAATGGGATACAGACTTTAATATCTCTTTTAACAAGAACAAGGTAAAGAAATTCGATACACGTCAATCTTATTTCTATGCACAATCAACAACAGGTGAATACATTACTAAACTAAGTACTGGAAAACCTCTGGGAATGTTCTGGGGATACATCTCTGATGGAGTTAATCCTGAAACCGGTGATATTATTTATAGAGATATAGATAAAAGCGGAACTATTACTCCAGCCGATAAGACTTATATTGGTGATCCAAATCCTGATTTCACTTTTGGACTCACAAATAATTTTTCTTATAAAGGATTCAATCTGAATGTATTCTTCCAAGGTTCAGTAGGTAACGATATTTATAATCTTTCACGCATGGAAACGGAAGGTATGTACGATGCCAAGAATCAATCTACAGCTGTACTTGCAAGATGGAAAATACCCGGACAGATTACTGATATGCCTAGAGCTGTTGCTTCTAAAGAAAATCTGAAAACATCAAGCCGATTCGTAGAAGATGGTAGTTTTTTGAGATTGAAATCATTAACACTATCATATAACGTTACCGGAAAGCTATTGAAGAAATGGAATATAGGTCGTATTCAACCTTACTTCACCGCTCAGAATTTGCTAACGTTCACCAAATACAAAGGATTTGATCCCGAAGTTAATCAATGGGGAGGAAGTGCACTGGTACAAGGACTCGATTGGGGAACTTATCCTCAGACAAAAAGCTATGTGTTTGGTGTAAATGTTGAATTTTAAATAGAATAATACAATGAAAAATAAAATAAAACTTAGTTTACTATTGGGCACAGCTCTTTTTATGGGAAGTTGCTCATTGAATTATGACCCGATATCTGATTATAGCGAACTCACCTTTGGAAATGAAACCGGAAGTTCCGGCACCAAATACCAAACCAAAGCAGAAATGCAACAACAGTATGATAACATCTATAAAAGTATTCAGGATGCGCAGGAATCATGGTACATGGATATGCTGGTATTTGCAGAAACTCATACCGACAATGCATATAGCGGAGCTACGGATGCTGAACTCATTCAATTAGAATCTAATAAGCAGGATGGTACAAATAAGAACATCGAACGCGACTGGACATCTTTCCTTGGATATATAGTTTCTGCAAACAGGGTAATCTGTAACGTAGATTCAGTTCCTGATAATACACTTACCGATGCAGAACGTAAACAATGGAAAGCTGAAGCTTCTATCTGGCGTGCATGGGTATTGTTTGACATGACAAGATTATGGGGTGAAGTTCCTGTGGTAACTCAGGAAACTCCAAACATAACTGCTACAAACGTAAAAGACATGTACCCTATCCTCTTCCCTGCCCGCAACAGCGTTGAGGATGTGTATAAACAGATTATAAGCGATTTGCAGTACGGACTTCAGTATGCTCCGAATGTGGATGCAACAAACAAGTTTAAACTGACAAAATCAGTTGCAAAAACTCTTCTTGCCAAAGTATATGCTGAAGCTCCTGTAAGAGACTATGCCAAGGTTATTGAATATTGTGAGTCCATAAAGAAAGATGGTTTTTCACTTGTAGCCAATTACTCTGATTTATTTTCTGTAAACGATACTAAAACAGATGTAAATTTCCGAAACACTTCTGAATCTATCTTTGAAGTTGTTTATCCTCTAGGTAGCGGAAGCTGGGTAACCTGGATGTTTGGAATTGACCAATGTGATCCAAGCAGTACATACAACTGGGCTAAATGGATTACTCCTTCACGGGATCTGATTCAGGCTTATGAGAACGAAGGTGATAATGTTCGTATGAATGAAGCAATTGTGTGGGGCCAGCCATCATGGAGCATTCATTATCCATCAGATCACTATCCGTTTATGTACAAAACCCGTTCAAAATATAACAGCATCCTCAAGTTCCGTCTGGCTGATGTCCTTTTACTGGAAGCTGAAGCTTATGCGGCTCAGGGAAATCTTACTTCAGCTGCGGATTTAGTTGATCAGATCAGGGTTCGTGCGAAATTGGCCAAACTTGATGCATCTGCCAAATCTTCTAAAGACAACATGGTTAATTCAGTGCTTAAAGAACGTCGTCTGGAACTTGCTTTTGAAGGACAACGCTGGTTCGACCTTGTTCGTACAGGAAAAGTTTATGAGGTGATGAACTCATTGAATTCACGTGATTCTGGTCGTAAGAAGATGGCTACGTTCACTGAGAATTCTTTGCTGATGCCTATTCCGCAGACTCAGATAGACAGTAATCCTAACTTGACACAAAATAAAGGCTATTAATAATGAAAATTGATTATAGAAATAAACTATTGTCGGCATTAACCGGGTTGTTCATCTCAGGATTTGCATTCCTGGGATGCGGCAATGGAACTGTTCCTACCGATGGAGGTAGTAATCCAGAAACCTCTGACGTGGATTTGTACGTAACTACAGCTAATCAATCTTTGCTATTCAAGAAGATTCCATTGTCATTCAGCACTAAAGATAATATGTCTCCTTCTACTATCCAGATGAATCCATCGGAAGTTTTCCAGGAGATGGACGGATTTGGGGCAGCTATGACAGGTTCTTCCTGTTATAACCTGCTTAAAATGACAGCTGAGGACAGAGCCAAACTGCTGAAAGAAACATTTGACCCTAAAGATGGGATGGGATATAGTTATATTCGTGTTTCCATTGGTGCATCAGACTTCTCATTAAGCGAGTACACGTATTGTGATACTCCGGGCATCGGAAACTTTGCTCTGCAGTCTGAAGATAAGAATTATGTAATACCTGTACTGAAAGAGATTCTGGCTATTAATCCCAATGTGAAAATTCTAGCTTCTCCATGGACTTGTCCCAAATGGATGAAGGTAAATAACTTGACAGAGAAACAGCCTTTTAATTCATGGACTAGTGGACAGCTAAACCCTGATTTTTATCAGGATTATGCTACATACTTCGTGAAGTATATTCAGGCTATGAAAGCAGAAGGGATTAACATTGCTTCGATGACTGTTCAGAATGAACCTCTAAACAGAGGGAATTCGGTTTCTCTGTATATGACCTGGCAGGAACAACGCGATTTCATCAAAACAGCACTGGGTCCGGCTTTACGTAATGCAGGAATCAATACAAAGATTATCATTTTTGACCATAACTATAATTATGATAACATTGCCGATCAGATAGATTATCCTATCAACATCTACAAAGATGCTGATGCTGCCCAATATATTGACGGAGCCGGATTTCATGCTTACGGAGGTGATAAGGCCGAACTAAATGATGTTCACAACGCTAATCCCGAAAAGAATCTTTATTTCACTGAAATGTCTATCGGTGAATGGAATTACAGCTTTGCCGGTGATTTAATGTGGAATATGGCGGAGGTATGTATTGGTACCATAAATAACTGGACCAAGGCGGTGATTGTGTGGAACTTTATGTTGGATAAGAATCGCGGGCCTAACCGTCCTGGCGGATGTACCACTTGTTATGGAGCTATTGATATCAATCTGGATTATAAGACCATGACAAAAAACTCTCATTATTACACCATCAGCCATTTGGCTAAAGTAATAAAACCGGGAGCGAAACGAATTGGAACTACCGGCTATAAAGCTTCGGGGTTATACTATTCCGCTTTCTTAAATACAGATGGCTCATACGCCGTGGTATTACAGAACGATACCAACAGTACAATGAGCATTACTTTGTCTGACGGGAAGCACTCTTTTGCTTACTCCGTACCAGCTAAAGCAATTGCTTCTTATAAGTGGAATAAATAAAAAGGTTAATCATTAAATAAAATAAGAACATGAAAAAATATAAATCAATCTTATGCTCACTTATTGCTTTGGCTACATTTAGTGCCTGCAATAATGAAAATTATTCAGAACCACCGGTAGAGGGAACTCCGGTTATAAATCTCAAATCACAGATAACTTCTGCAATGTTTGGAGATAGCCTGACTTTCAGTGCCAACGTTGCCGATGCAGAGTTTCCTCTTTCTACTTTGAAAGCTCAACTATTCTTTGGCACGGATAAAGTATCGGAAACAGTTATCCGCACAAAGGCAAACGGAGACTATACCGGTAAGGTATTTGTTCCTTATCTGGCTAATATTCCTAATGGAGCGGCGACATTAAAACTTGTTCTTCAGAATACGCACTTTGGTACTACCACACAGGAGATCAACTTGCCGCTGACTCGTCCGGACTATGATCACCTCACTTTGGTAACTGCCGAAGGAAAGGAATACACAATGACTCGCACAGGTCTTTACCAGTATAAAGCAACAGCCGATTTCCCTCAAAAAGTAAAAGCTTATATTAAAACGCCAAAGGCCGGAACTCAGGGAAATGAAATTACCTTCGGATGGGCAAGCGGAGCCATTACTCAAGGAACTACTAATGCTATTACTTTCTCTAATTCAAATGCGGGAACGTATGATATTACCTTTAACACATTGACCTATGCAGGTTCTCCGTTCATAAAACTACTTTTCGGCGGTGAAGAGATGGCAATGGTTGATGATGATAATTATAAGATTGAAAAGAATCTTACAACCGGACAGGTTTTAGATGTTGCTGGTATTAGCAATTTCAGCTCATGGTGGATAGATTCTGATTATTTCTCAAAAGATGCACAGGGCAAACTTACATTCCTGCCTATGAGTGGTAAATATCGTATTACGGCCAACTTCAAATACAATTATTTCATTGTTGAACGTATGACGGGAAGTTCACTGGCCACGCTGGCTGATGATGGAAGTGGTGCAGTTTGGATTATTGGTGAAAAGATTGGTAAGCCATCACTTGCTAATGAAGTGGGATGGAATACAGATAAAGCTCTTTGCATGGCTCCTATTGCCGCCGGTAAATACCAAACAACCGTTGTTGCCGGTAAAGGTGCTTTAGGTAGTATAGACACAGATGCTATAAACTTTAAGTTCTTCCACCAGAAAGGATGGGGAGGTGAATTTGGTGAAACATCAATCACGTCAAAGAGTACAGATATTGTTGTTATTGCTGGAGGAGGAAATCTTGCTTTGGCAACCGGGAAGACTCTTACCGCAGGAAAAACATATGTATTTACACTCGACGTAACAGGCGGAAAAAGTGCTGCTGTACTTACGGTAGTAGAAAAATAAAAAAGTAGTTTTGTAAACGAAAGTAAAACAAAAAACAATGAATGGAATCAAACAGCTTATCGTTTTAAGTCTGTCTCTTCTAGCAGCCCCCTCCTTCGCACAGCCGAAGGGGGCTGTTTATTTGGATGACAAAAAACCGATAGAAGAACGTATTGAAGATGCTCTCTCACGCATGACACTTGAAGAGAAGGTAGCTATGTGTCACGCTCAATCTAAGTTTAGCTCTCCGGGAGTACCTCGTCTTGGCATACCGGAAGTATGGACAAGCGACGGTCCGCACGGAATTCGTGCCGAAGTATTCTGGGATGAATGGAACACTGCGGGGTGGACAAACGACTCTTGCATTGCCTTCCCTGCCCTAACCTGCCTGGCTGCCACCTGGAATTCTGAAATGGCGGCACTTTATGGTAAATCCATTGGTGAAGAAGCTCGTTACCGTAACAAGAATGTGCTGCTGGGTCCGGGGGTAAATATCTACCGTACTCCGCTCAACGGACGTAACTTTGAGTACATGGGTGAAGACCCATTTCTTTCTTCCACCATGGTGGTACCTTACGTTCAGGAAGTTCAGAAGAATGGCGTAGCTGCTTGTGTGAAACATTTCGCATTGAACAATCAGGAGCAAGATCGTGATCACATTAACGTTAATGTTAGTGACCGTGCTTTGTATGAAATCTATTTACCAGCTTTCAAAGCTGCTGTTCAGAAAGGCGGAGCATGGGCCATAATGGGTTCATACAATAAGTATAAAGGTGAACATTGCTGTCACAACCAATATTTGCTGAAGGATATCCTTCGCAAGGAATGGGGCTTTGACGGCGTAGTAATATCCGACTGGGGCGGTGTGCACGACACAAAACAGGCCATTTATAACGGACTGGATATGGAGTTTGGCAGCTGGACAAATGGTTTGACCTGGAGCGCAAGTAATGCTTATGACAACTATTACCTGGCTATGCCGTTCCTGAAACTAATCCGTTCGGGAGAGGTGAAAGAAGAAGAGGTAGACAAGAAAGTTCGTAATATCCTTCGTATGATTTTCCGCACCACAATGGACAGAAATCACCCGTTGGGCTCATTCGGAACAGAAGAACATGCCCTTGCAGGACGCAAGATTGCTCAGGAAGGCATTGTGTTATTACAGAATAACAAGAGTCTATTGCCTGTCGATCTTACAAAGGTGAAGAAAATAGCCGTTATTGGTGAAAATGCAATTAAGAGAATGACTATCGGAGGCGGAAGTTCTTCCTTGAAAGTAAAGTACGAACTATCTCCTTTAGCTGGCATTCAAAATCGTGTAGGAAAGGATGTTGAGGTTACTTTTGTCCAAGGATATGAATCACCAGCGGTAGCTGAACAGGATGTGAAAGGTGCAAAAACACCGGAAAAGAAAGTTATCGACGTTGAGGGATTAAGAAATGAAGCTGTATCTGCAGCAAAGAATGCTGACGTAGTTCTTTTCTTTGGCGGGTTGAATAAAAATGATAATCAGGACTGTGAAGGAGTAGATCGTAAGGAATACAGCCTACCCTATGACCAGAATAAACTGATCAGTGCACTGGCTAAAGCAAATCCAAACCTTGTAGTGGTACTGCTTACTGGTAATGCTGTGGCAATGCCTTGGGTGAAAGAAGTTCCTGCCATTGTGGAAGGTTGGTACAGCGGCACTGAAGCTGGAAATGCTATTGCTTCGGTGTTAATGGGCGATGTAAATCCATCAGGTAAACTACCGTTCACTATTCCTGTAAGCCTGAAAGATAATGGTGCTATTACTATGGGCGAGTATCCGGGTAACGGCAAAGAAGAGACTTATAACGAGGATATCTTTGTAGGCTATCGTTGGGCCGACAAACATAAAGCAAAACCTCTGTTCTCATTTGGTCACGGATTGAGCTACACCACTTTTGCTTATGGAAAGGTTGAAATAGACAAATCGAAAGTTTCAGCAAACGATAAATTTACTGTTAGCGTAAAAGTAAAAAACACAGGTAAACGTACAGGTTCTGAAGTGGTTCAGCTATACATCAGTGATTTAAAATCTTCTCTTCCCCGTCCAGTAAAGGAGTTAAAAGGCTTTAAGAAAATTCAGCTAAATGCTGGCGAAGAACAGGTTGTTTCTTTCACTATTGACAAAGAAGCATTGCAGTTCTTTGATGACAGCAAGCACGAATGGATCGCTGAACCGGGTCAGTTCGAAGCATTGATAGGAGCTTCTTCCACTGATATACGTGGAAAAGTAGGTTTTGAGTTAAAGTAATAAGAGATACAAGGTAAAGTTCACAGAACTAAACCGAGTTGTTAAGTAAATATCTGAAGGTAATTAGATGGTTTTTCAGGATAATTTAAGTAATCCTTCAGGATTGATTAGCAGTAGCCTGTACAAGCTGGGCCTCTGGGTTGTACAAGCCAGAGAACTGAGTTGTACAAGCTAGCAGACTGGGTTGTACAACCCAACAATAATAAGACTCGGGCTTTTATATAACCATTGCCCGAGTCTTGTTTTAGATAACACCGGATCTATTTTTAAAATAGAAGTACTTTTAATTACCCCCTTTACAATTTGAATAGAAGTAAAAGAGGAGACTGTTTTTGCAGTCTCCTCTTTCCGTATAATATATACTTAGATAATTTCTGAACTATTTATGGAATATCAATGCCGACTGCCCGGGCACATATACTTCACCACCATACATTGTTCCTAAACCGTACTGATTGACCATTCCATTCTTGCAAACAACTGTATATTTGCCCGGTTCAATGGAAAACTTACGTGCAGCTCTGTCGCCATTAAGCGCTACAACAATATCTTCCCAGCTATCTCCGTTGGCGTAACCCTTTAGACGAAAAACAATAAGATTACTTCCTGCCACGGGAAGGAACTCCATGTGCTTACGTATCTTCTCTGCGTCTCCCATGTGAAAGGCAGGATGAGCTTTACGCAAGGCAATCAATCCTTTATAATAGGCAAATACATCTTTATAAAGCGTTTTATTGTTCCAGTTAATGGCATTTACAGCATCCGGACTCTCAAAACTATTATGAACAAGCTGCTTGTCTCTCAAAATTTCATCTCCGGCAAAAATAAATGGTATGCCTTGTGAGGTAAGAACAGCAGTGATGGCAAGCTTATCCATATTGGCAATCATCAAAGGAGAAGCATCAGGGACTGAAGATTTAATTCTGTCCACCAGGCACATATCGTCGTGGCAGCTTACATAGCTAATCATCTGCGTAGGCTGCAATGCCCACGGAACTTTGCTGTAATTCACAGAATCATTGATTACCTGCGGATGCTTTATAGCTCCTACCAAACCAAACTTCACACTCATCTCCTTACGTGGAACACCAGTAATAAAGCCCCCCTTATGTTCATCGCTAAAAGGGCCACGAAGACCGTCACGAAATTCATCGCTAAAGGCAGCAATACGTGGCATCTTCAGGATATTTTCCTTCATGGCCAGTTTTGATTTAGGAAGTTGAGGCTCCTGAGCCGCCCATCCTTCGCCATAAACATTAATGCTAGGGTCTACTTTATCTAAAGCAGCACGTATCTGATTCATTGTTTCAATGTCATGAATACCCATCAAATCAAATCGGAATCCATCCACATGGTATTCTGTAGCCCAGTAAACAACCGATTCTATCATAAACTTACGCATCATTCCTCTTTCGGAAGCTGTTTCATTGCCACAGCCTGAGCCGTTGGCCAACTTTCCATTCTTCTTCTGACGATAGAAATAGCCAGGGGCAATAAGATCAAAATTACTTTTTCCAGAGGTGGAAGTGTGATTATAAACCACATCCATCACCACACGAATGCCTGCTTTGTGCAGACTTTGCACCATCTTCTTGAATTCCACAATACGGGTGGCCGGTTCTTTGGGATTAGTGGAATAAGAACCTTCGGGCACGTTATAGTTCTGCGGATCATAACCCCAGTTATACTTTTTCTTGTTTAATGCAGACTCATCAATTGAAGCAAAGTCAAACGATGGCAAAAGATGCACATGCGTAATTCCAAGTTCTTTTAAGTGATCAATGCCAGTTGCATCTCCTGCAGAATTCTTTGTACCTTTCTCTGTCAGAGCCAGAAATTTTCCACGATTCTTAATGCCCGAAGTAGAATCCATTGAGAAATCACGATGATGCATTTCATAAAGAATAATGTCGGCATCACTCTTTAAAGGAGGACGTTGATCATTAGCCCACCCTTTCGGATCGGTATCTTTCAGATCTATAATAGCCGCTCGTTTGCCGTTTAACCCTACAGCTTTAGCCATAATGCCCGGAGTTTCGCCCAGCCATTTCTCTTTGACCTTCACATTGAACGCATAAAACTTACCTTTCAGGTTTTCATTTACTGAAGCAGTCCAGAGCCCCTCTTCTTTAGATTCAAGGGTCACAGACTGATAAGCCGAACCTTCATCGCCCGAATCAAAAAGCATCAGTTCTACCTGCTCTGCCGTTGGAGCCCAAAGCGTAAACGTTGTTTGAGAAGGCGTGTAAACCATCTCATTGATTGGTGCCGAAGGAACAGGATATTCATCAAAAGACTTATAGACTTTCTTCTCCGGTGTACAACTCACTGTAAAAAATACTAATCCCATGAGGATAATTGACTTTAATTTCATATGGTTGTTATTTTATATCACACAATTATTTCACTCTGTCGGGATTCTTACTGATAAAGTCCTTCCAGCTATGATAAGCATTATCCAGTTGCGGACGACCTGATTGCAGAAAATGACAATAAGCAGCTGCCAGTCCATCCGAGGCATCCATCTGAGGAAGCATGCTCTCTTGTGGAATTTTCAACATTCGTTGCAACATATCCGCCACCTGTTCTTTGCTTGCCCCACCGCTTCCGGTAATTGCCATCTTAATCTTAAGCGGAGCATATTCAGTAATTGGAATATCTCTGCTCAAAGCAGCCGCCATGGCAACCCCCTGTGCACGTCCCAGTTTCAGCATGGACTGTACATTTTTCCCAAAGAACGGAGCTTCAATAGCCAGTTCATCCGGCAGGTAAGCATCAATAATGCCAAGCACCCGTTCAAAGATACGGCGCAACTTAAGGTAATGATTACCATATTTCCGAAGATCGACTACCCCCATAGCAACCAGCTCAGGTTTGGTACCAACCACTTTCAGTACACCATATCCCATAATGGTTGTTCCCGGGTCAATACCTAAGATAATCTTCTCCTTTACCGGTTGTATCATTCCATTACCTCCAGTAATGTGGGGAATCCCACTACCTTGTTTCCAAACATCTTTAACAGTTCATTGTTCAGTTTACCACCAATCTCCAAGTGCCAGCGATGCAGCAATGCGCTACTTTCCACTTCCCATTGCAAAGAAAAGCATTCAGTATTTTCATCCCTGTGGCTCAGTACGCGAAGTAACCGTGGTTTTACTAAGATTCCATTCTTTTCAACCTCCGGAACATAGACCTCATGCAGCCAAATAAGAAAGTTACTAAGAACTTCCTCGTCGATATTATAAGTTGTATTATATACTAACATAATGAATAATTTTCCGCAAAGATAGCTTATATATCGGAATATATGTATATATTCGCATCGTTATTAATGGGGTATTAGCTCATCTGGCTAGAGTGCGACACTGGCAGTGTCGAGGTGATCGGTTCGAGTCCGATATGCTCCACAATAAATACTATTTTTTTGCTGACTTAAATAGTCCAGATACAAAAGGCTACCAGATTTGGTAGCCTTTTGTATTACAAGACACTATATTTTAGTCTCCATTAATCAACAGCCTCATAATAGTTCAACAGCTGATTTCAAGCGTACATCTACGGACGAAGCTCCAATTTCCAGTTTTAGCTTTCCTTTTGGTAAAACGAATTTATGATCAGTTTCATTCCATCTCATCAAATCTTTAGCAGAAACAGACAGTGTAACTTGCTTCTTTTCTCCTTTTTTAAGTGCAACACGACTAAAGGCTTTAAGCTGCTTGATTGGATCTCCAGCTTCACGGTTCAATTTGCTAACGTAAAGCTGAACAACTTCCTCCCCATCTCTTGCTCCTTTATTTTCCAATTGGAAGGAGACTCTCAATGTATCTTCATTCAGTACAGCCTTGCGGTCGGTCTTTAAGTTGGAGTAGACAAAAGAAGTATAACTTAGTCCATACCCAAAAGGATAAAGCGGCTTTGCCTTACTATACATATACGTGCGACCATGACGAATATCATAATCCATCATGTGCGGAAGATCAGTAATGCTTCTTGGCCACGTCTGCGTTAAACGACCGGCAGGATTATAATGGCCAAACAAAACATCACTTATTCCATGACCTAACTCCTGACAACTTTGTGTACAATGAAGAATAGCCGGAACTTCTTCCTGAGTGTGGTTAATGGCATACGGAAAGCTACTGATAAGCACGGCTACCGTTTTCGGATTAACAGCGTGAACCTGAAGAACTAAATCCTCCTGCTCCATAGTGAGAGCCATGCGGTCAACGGCTTCTTTCCCTTCACTTGCCACTGGAGACTTTTCCCATCCGGCATTGCACCACGGATGATTGCCAATACAAACAATTGCTACGTCAGCCCATTGAGCCACAGTACGTGCACTGTCCATTTTATTTGCTGAGACATAACGCACTTCTGCACCGGAATCTTTTAACTCATCCCTAATTGCATCCAATACAGATACTTTGTATGCAGGGGTTCCGCTATACCAATCCTCAATCACTTCTGTTGCACGATTACCAATTACCGCCACTTTCTTTAGTTTGGATTTATCTAAAGGCAGGAAATGATTATTATTTTTCAATAACACAACAGACTTATCAGCCACCTCACGTACAAAAGCCTTAGTCTCAGATTTTGTCCAAGGTTCTACAGCATCATCCACCCCAATACGGGCATAAGGATTAGCCGACGAATCTCCATCCAATAAGCCAAGTTTCAATGCTATCCGAAGGTTACCGCGAATGGATTGCTCTATCTCATTTTCTGTAATCAAACCTTTATTTAAAGCCTCAACTACAAAAGGTCGATAATCATCCAGAAATTTAGTAATTCCAGCCTTTAAGCAAGCAGAAGCGGCATCAGTCAGATTAGTGAAAGCTTTATGATCAGTCATTAAAAGTTTAAAAGCCCCTCCATCAGTAATCAATGTACCGTTCAGCCCCCACTCTTTCATCACAACATTCCGGAGAATGGGATTTATCGCACAAGGTATTCCATTATAAGAATTATAAGCTGCCATCATTGCATTGCTACCACCTTCGGTAATTCCTTTATAAAAAGGATAGGAATAATATTCTCTGAAAAGAGTTTCATCAAAATCAGAAGAAGTAAATGTACGCCCGTATTCATTACTATTGGCAAGAAAATGTTTCATTAATGAAGATGCGCGCCAATAATTTGGATTATCTCCCTGCAAACCATGAACAAAAGAAACAACAAGACGGGAAGTGAGAAAAGCATCTTCACCGTAACATTCCTCAGTTCTACCCCATCGCGGATCACGTCCTAAGTCTGCATTTGGCGACCAGATAACCAATCCTCCTTTCTGATATTTGGCATTCTGAAAAATATAACGACTTTCAATAGATATGTATTTGGCTACACGATGAATAAGTTCCACATCCCAAGTCTCTCCTAATCCATATCCTTGAGGGAAAACTGTAGTAGGAACCTTTTGTCCTCGACTCTCATTCCATGAGGGCCCTCCCAAAACTACACCATGAATGCCTTCCACACTTCCTGCACTCCGAACTCCCAATCGGGGAATATAAGTATTATTTCCCAACGCATTGATTTTCTCATCAAGCGTCAGAAGTGAGATCAGATTATCTATTCTTTTTTCACTGGAGAGTTTAACATTATTGAAAGGGTATTGTGCCTTAACAGTAAATAGGTAAGTAAAAAGGAACAAGAAGGTAAATGCGTGTCTCATAATTATTTCCATCAAAAAGGTCTGACACAAAGTTAACTCTTTTACTTAAAATAAAGACTAATTATCAGAAAATTAATCTATTGAAGAACTATTTAAAAAGGCACTTGTTACATAATTAGTAAATCAGTAGACAGTTAACTACTACCTTTACAGATAAAAGTAACCTTATCTTTAAATAAAATGAGAAAGCTATTACTTATTTTATTGTTTATTCCGGTAATATGTTCAGGACAAACTAAAGATGACCTCTTCTACCTGATAGATAAATTTCCTGTTGACAAATCCGGGAAGGTTGATTTCTATATCATTGATTCAGTAAAAAACATCAGTAAAGAGAATCTCCACATAAGAGCCATTAAAGCTATTGATTATTTTTTTAAGGATTCTCCTTCGCCAATGATGCCTGTTTATAATGATGGTAACGACATGATTACTTACAGAGGTAGATTTGGGCGTTATGAAAGAACGAAAAAAACGTTTTCTTCTGTTCTAATCGCATACATCTATAGATTTACATTAAAAATAGAATATGAAGATAATTGGTATAGAATAGACATTTATGATATTTCAGAATCAATAGATAATATTACTACTGATCTATCTGATTTGTTAAATAAAGAATATTATAACAAAGCCAGGCTAACTTCCAGTTCTTTGAAAACAAAATACAATTCAATATTCTTCATATATAATTACCTGACCAACAATATAAAATCAATTAATGAATTTATGAAAAAAGCAGATAAAGGAGCTGGCAAATAAATAAAGCCAGCCGGAATAAACATCTTATTTATTCCGGCTGATTCATTATAAAAGGCTTATTTTATTATTTGCTTTCCAAGGTTACCTTACCACTTTTCACTCCTTTTGAAGAAGCTTCAAGAGTAATATTGCCAGCTTTATCTGTAGTCTGAACAATAGCTGTAAGCATTCCATTAAATAAAGTCATTTGTGGCAAGTGGAATAAATCCATAGATATAGGATCTCCGTTTGCACCTGCACGATAGATTCCTGCTCCGCTCACTTTAAATTTAACCAGTTGGTTTACATCTGGACAAAGATTACCATCCTTATCTACTACTTTCACGGTAATATAAGAAAGGTCTTTCCCATCAGCTGTAAGCAAAGTTCTGTCGGCTGTCAATTCTATATGATGAGGAGCACCTGCTGTATGAATTTCCTTTTCAGCCACAGCCTTACCATCTTTATCATAAGCCACTACCTTTACTGTTCCCGGTTCGTATTTAGTATCCATCCACATCAGGCGGTAACGTTTCTGACGTTTCAGTTCTTTCATTGAAGCATCATCGTTGCTATTATCAACCGTTACAGATAAATCTTTTGTGCGTTTACCCTGACTTTTGCCATTAATAAAGAGTTCTGCAGAAGGATAATTGGTATACACAAATACAGGAGTCACTTCGCCTTCGCGACCTTTCCAATTCCAATGAGGAAGAATATGCAATGTTTCTTTTGTAGGATTCCAATGGCTGCGATACAAATAGTATCTGTCTTTAGGAAGACTTGCAAGGTCTATAATTCCAAACAAAGAACTATGATTGGGCCAGTCTGTATAATACGGGGTAGGTTCACCCAGATAATCGAAACCTGTCCAGACAAACTCACCAATACAATAAGAGCGGTCATCATGCTGAATATAATCATCTTCGGGCAGATTAGACCAATCACAATACTCTACATCGTATGAAGATGATTGATGATCGTCGTACTTTTGCATCATTTTAGGTTCAACCGGGAATTTATAAACTCCTCGCGAACTGACAGTAGAAGCAGTTTCACATCCAAGAATTAATTGCTGAGGAAGTTTTTCGTAAGCTTCTGGATATATGCCTGTATGATAATTAATTCCGGCAATATCCATTATTGCAGCAAAGTTATTCTCTATATCTGCTTTAGGCTTATTCATACCCTGAGTTACAGGACGGGTAGGATCTTCACGATGACAGATGTCTTGTAAAAAGCGTGCCATCTTTGCTCCACCTTTGACTCCTTGTTGAGGAACTTCATTACCTATACTCCACATTACTACACTTGGATTATTACGATAATGATGAACTAAGTTCACCAAATCTTTCTCTGCCCATTCATCAAACAAAAGGTTATACCCATTCTTACATTTAGGAGCTTTCCACTCATCAAATGATTCGGCCATAACCATCATTCCTATTTCATCGCAAACCTTTATTAATTCAGGTGAAGGCATATTGTGAGAGGTGCGAATTGCATTGCTGCCCATCTCCTTTAGCATACTAACCTGATGGCGCAAAGCTGCTTCATTGGTTGCTGCACCAAGAGGTCCCAGATCATGATGCATACAAACACCTCTGAATTTTATCTTCTTTCCGTTCAGGAATAATCCCTTATCAGGGATTATTTCAATAGAGCGAATTCCAAATGTTGTTGTATATTCGTCTTTCAAAGTAGTACCCTCGTAAAGCTTAGATACAGCCTTATACAAATATGGAGTTTCAATATCCCATAATTTAGGCTGAGGTACAATTATATTCTGTTCGAAAAGATCACCATCGTATTTGCTCAGGTTTGTTTCGTTTGTTGCAACAATTCTATTATCAGCATCCCTTATATCGGTAACCAACCGAAAGTTTTCCACTTTAGTATCTGCCGGACAAACTACTTTTGTTTTCAAATTTATTTTTGCAAAATCTGAAGTTATTTTAGGAGTTGTCAGTTGTGTTCCCCAAACAGGAATGTGTGCATCGTCTGTTATAATCACGTGAACATTACGATATAATCCTGCTCCGGGATACCATCGGGATGATTCTTCCTTGTTTTCCAAACGAACAGCCAGTAAGTTATTACTGCCTTCATTAAGATAAGGAGTAATATCCAGATAAAAAGAGTTGTATCCGTATGCCCAATGACCAACTTTCTTTCCATTAAGAAAAACTTCAGGATTACTCATCGCTCCATCAAAAAGTATAGCCGCTTTCTTCCCTTTTGTAAATTCAGGTACTTTAAAATTTATCCTATACCATCCTACTCCAATAAAAGGCAATCCACCTGTTCTTCCGGCATGTTCCATTGCTTCTTTTTGTCCATCCTGAGTAATAGCAACCTTTTGTATATCATTCTTTGAACTGAATGGCCCATAAATAGCCCAATCGTGCGGAACAATTACTGATTGCCATTTGCTATCATTAAAACCAGGAGTAAAAGATTGAGGATTATCTGTTCTGGTGAACTTCCATCCTTTCTCTAATAAAAACTCTGTTCGGACTTGTGCTGAGAGTATACATAAAGAGCAGCACCAGCCTAATGCAAGAAATAATAACTTTCTCATATTTGTTAGATTCATTTGTATTTAGGAAGCAAAAATAAGAAAATAAAAAAGACACAGCAAGTTAAGACGATTCAACTTTTAGTTAGATTATGGAAGAAAAAAAATACAATTAGAATCATTCAGCAGCAATCACTTAAATTATATATGGCATTCAAGGAGTAACTAATTATATGGCTTTAACTTTGGAGCCCTACAATTTACATAAAAGGGCTCTTTGAAAATAAATTCAAAGAGCCCTTACGGCATTATATTATTTCAATGATTTATTTCTTTTCAACAGGTACTCTCTCGCTCCCTAAAACACATGATTTATCAGAAACAAATTCATCAACATAACTTCTTTCAATTCTTTCTTTCTCAGTTACCTCACTACTAACCTTTATAGTAACCTTACTATTTATCTCACTACTTTTCTTCTCAACAGGAATTCTCATTCCGTAGAATGACCGCCACACAAAAATAAGACTGAGAATCAAGAAAGGAATCGCAATATACATGGAATAATCAAAAGCCGGATTACGTTTCATTTCAATGCATATTTCTGTAGCCAGAAGTCCAAACAAAGTTGAGAACTTAATGATTGGGTTTAATGAAACAGACGACGTATCTTTAAATGGATCGCCCACTGTATCGCCCACAACAACTGCTTCGTGCAAAGGTGTGTTTTTCTCTTTCAAATCTACCTCTACCACTTTTTTGGCATTATCCCAACTTCCGCCTGCATTAGCCATAAAAATAGCCTGAAATAATCCGAATACTGCAATAGACACCAGATAAGCGACAAAGAAGTTTGGATCCATAAATGCAAAAGAAAGGGTAAGAGAGATTAATGCTATAAAAATGTTCCACATTCCTTTTTGTGCATATTGAGTACAGATTTTCACAACTGCTATAGAATCCTTTATGTCGGCCTCCTTCTTATCCATATTAAAGTTCTTCTTGATAAATTCCACGGCACGATAGGCTCCGGTAGTTACAGCCTGCATGGAAGCGCCGCTAAACCAGAAGATAACTGCACCTCCACAAATCAGTCCGAGAATTACAGGTGCATCTGTGAGAGAAAGTTTAAGCATTCCCACTTTTTCAAGTAATAAGATAATGGAAAAAATCATGGTTGTTGCCCCTACAACCGCTGTACCAATAAGTACAGGTTTAGCGGTAGCCTTGAATGTGTTTCCGGCAGAGTCATTTGCTTCCAGAAAATGTTTCCCTACTTCAAAGTCCGGAGTGAAATTAAATTCTTTTTCAATAGATTCACTGATGCCTGGAATTTGTTCAATCTGCGAGAGCTCAAATACAGATTGTGCATTATCTGTTACAGGTCCGTAACTATCAACCGCAATGGTAACAGGTCCCATACATAAAAAGCCAAAGGCTACTAATCCAAAGGCAAAGATTGAAGCATGGGGACCAAGAATTTCGGCCAAGCCTTGTTCTGAAGTGAAATATGCAATTGTCATTAAACTGACGATAAGTAGTCCGGTCCAGAATGCGCTTAAATAACCAGTAACAATACCCGAAAGAATATTCAAAGATGCACCGCCTTCACGTGAAGCTGTTACAATTTCCTGTACGTGATTTGATTTTGAGCTGGTAAACAATTTGGTAAATTCGGGAATCAGCACTGCTGCCAACGTTCCACAACTAATAATAATCGCCAGTTTCCACCAAAGAGTAGTGTTTGATAAGTCAGACAATAGCAAGTGACTCATAAAAAAGCTTACTGAAATACAAAGAATAGCTGCAATCCAGATTAAACGCATCAGCGGAGCTTCAAAATTGAAATCTTTTTTGTTTGCATATAGCTTCTTAGAGATAGCCTGATTTATAAAGAAAGAACATCCGGAAAGGAAGTCCATTAAAAAGCGCATACCAAAAATCCACACAATCAACTTAGCCTGTATTTCAGGATTATTAATAGCCAAGGTTATAAATGTGATTAATGCCACACCGGTTACTCCATAAGTTTCAAAACCATCGGCAGTTGGTCCCACGCTATCTCCTGCATTGTCTCCGGTACAATCGGCTATTACTCCTGGATTACGCGGATCATCTTCCTTGACTTTGAAGATAACCTTCATTAAATCAGAACCGATATCAGCGATCTTGGTAAAGATACCTCCGGCAATACGTAAAGCACTTGCGCCCAAAGATTCACCAATGGCAAATCCAAGGAAACAGATCCCCACCCTATCACGGGGAACAAACAGCAAGATAACCACCATCATCACCAATTCAAGAGAGATGAGGAAAAGTCCCACGCTCATTCCGGCCTTCAAAGGGATATTTACTACATCAAGAGGCTTTGCCCGCAAAGAAGCAAAGGCTGTACGAGCGTTCGCATAGGTATTCACACGAATTCCGTACCAAGCCACACTATACGAGCCTAACATACCAATGATAGAGAATAACAGAACCTCCATAACCACAAAGAATGGCTTCCCTAGCAATCCAAAGAAGTATATACAAAGAATACCAGCTACGATAGAAAAAAGCATTAACAGGAATTTGCCTTGCTGAAGAAGATAAGTACGGCAAGTGGCATAAATAATTGCAGCCACTTTCAGCATAGAATCATGAGCTCTTAATTTCTTAATCTGATGGAATAGAATCAAACTGAAGCCCAATGTTCCGACAATAATCATGGCTCCATAAAATAGGAAATCCCAGGAAGAGACTGTTCCACCAAAAATGTGGTAAGTACCTTGACGCAGATCAGGTATCGCCAAATCGGCTTCACTGGCCTGCGCGTTCAAACAAAGTCCAAATAACATAGATGTTAAGAAGAAAAATTTCATGAGTTTATTCATGGCATTCAATGTTTAAGATTATAAGATTCGTGTTTAAAAAAAACAGCCTAATATACTCATTTTTTAGTATTAAACAATAAATTTATATAAATTTAATCATTGACTGCATTTGTAAATATTTGTCTGCTTAAATACAACTTAAGAACAATCTATTCGCCAATAAACAAAATTCATTCACCAATAAATAAAAATCATTGGTGAATAAACCAGAAAGTAATAATCAATAAATAATTAATCTTCCAGATAGTAGTCAACAGTGGTTACCACACGCACGCTTTTTATATAAGGAGTGTTTGCATCCCGGTCAGTGATGGCAAACTGTCCCTGATTTGCCGTTTTAATTTTACCCAGTTTGCTATCCGAGTCTTTAGCAAACTTCTCAGCAGACAGACGAGCATTTTTGGTGGCATTCTCAATCATCTGAGGCTTAACTTCATTCAGCTTCGTAAAATTGTAAGTTACATTATAACGATAATCACCTCCGGTAAGGGCTATTCCTTGTTTTAGCAATTCGCTTTGTTCTGTTATTAAACTCCTGACTTTATTTACCTTATCAGAGGTAACAGTAATAACTGAAGTTATATTATAACGGAATGGAGCAGGTTTATCGGCATAACGCTCAGCTTGCATATCTATAATTTCAGGAGCAGAAATACTAATTTCTTTTTCAGTAATTCCTTTTAATTTTAAAAAGTTCACAATGGTGTTATTCTTTGCTTTGATATTATCATAGAGAGTTGGAAGATCATTACCAAGATCTTTAAACATCAAAGGCCATATTACTTTATTAGCAGGAACCTCCAGTTCCGCCAGTCCTTTTACACTGACCACACGGTCCTTATCCTTAAAATCATTGATTCCATTCCTGATACAAATTCCTAAAAGAAATAATCCGAGAGCAATAATTGCAGCTTCTTTCAACCAGTTTTTCATAATTTAGTCCCCCTATTATTTGTTTGTATATTTTGTCAAACGTACGGATTTCAAATGACATTTCCAAATAAAGAAAGATTAAGATTTGTGTACATGGAAAATAAATTTAATTATCTTTGCGTATAGCAAAACACTGAAATTATGGATACAGAATTTAATGAACAGAATGAGAATAAGATTTCCGATGTTCAAGTAGTGATTGATGAAAGTTCTCCTAATACGAAGAAGTGGAAGAAAATGGTAATCGGAGTACTTTGTGCACTCACCCTGTTTACCGTATGGGCCGGATACCTCATTATTAATGGTTCTCTTTCGCTTATAGAGAATCCGCTGAACATAAATATTCTTGATGACGCAGCTATTCTTTGTATTCTTTGGTTTATAGGCGTGTTCATTGCGCTGGCCAGTAAATTGGGAATACTAGGATTTGGTAAATGGTCAAAAGAAGACGAAGAGGGTAATCAACGGATTGAACCGGAACCTGAAGCAAAACTTGATGAGAAAGAAAACCCCGGAGTATTTAGAAAATATATTCTACCCGGATTTAGTATTTTTGTGCTGATACCTGTCCTTTCAGCCGTAGCACTATACTACGTAATCTATTTCTTATTATTCCTGTTTCTGGGAGTCTTACCTTATCTGGTAGGAATCGGAATGATAGCAGGGTTGATATTATCTATAATCCGACTGTCAAAACTGGTATATAAACCTAAAAGAGGACAAAAAATCATGGTCTTTTCTACACTGATGATCTTAAGCTATGCACTTATTATATTTATGATGTATGAGTTTGATGCAAAAAACAGGAACAATAAAGCTGTTATCAATCAGCAAGAAATAGCAGTTCCTGTTGTCAATCAGAAATAAACAACCTCACCGCCATCTGAAGCGGCAAATTCTCTGAGCAATGATTGCATGTAAGCCACTGCTTCAGTCAGACCTTCTTTTCCACTGTAGCCATTTATTATAGCAAGTAATTGAGTGGTTCCTTCAGACAACTTAGTACGTTCGTTATCACTGGTAGGTGTACCTATTCCTCCTACTGCATCCCTGTAAACCGGAAGCCCTTCTATATTGAGTATCCCCCGCCCTATACCTTCAAAAGGTTCATCAGCTTTCCCCACACCCAGTTCAAGAACATCTCCTGATATTTTTCCGGCGTCAAAACCTCCTATGGAATATCCGGTACGAATGGAAACCAGATTAATAAGATCAACCAAAGTATCTATTTTGTAGAGAGGCAAGTCTCGGAGTATTCTTCTGCAAAGAGCCTCAGCTGAAGGACGATAACGATTAGGATCTTTCCCAAACTTCTTATATGCATTACGCGTGGCAAGTATATGAAGATTCTTTTTCACTTCGTCAATCTGATGAGTAGCTTTATATTCAGCAGCTACCGCATCAATCTTTTCCCACAGCCCTTCGCTATGGAGAGAATTCTTTACTGTGGCATATATAGCTGCACCAATGTAATCGGGACAAGCTTTGCGGACTTCTTCAGATACTTTGAGAGTAAACATTGCGTTGAGTTATTTTTTCAACATTATTCCAGAAAGAATACGTCCGGACTTAGTACCCAGGCGACGAGCAGAGAAAAAACGTTCGTGTTCCTCGTATGTGCAGATTCCTGATATCTCAATATTTTCAGGAAGCACTCCTATATCTGTTAATTGAATACGAGTGGCTTCCCACAGGTCAATATGATGTTTCTGCGTTTCCTCTTTCCACACTGCAATCTTAGTCATATCGAATCCTATTTTCTGGAAAGTATCATAAACCTCTTCCCCCACTTCAAAGGAATCAACAGAAATACTAGGACCGATGGCTGCAATAACATCCTTTGCGTCGGTATTATATGTGTGATCCATCATATCCAAGGTTTGCTTCACAATCTTTGCAACAGTACCTCTCCATCCTGCATGGATAACGGCAATTGCCTTGTTTGCTGAATCATATAAAAGAATCGGCACACAATCGGCTGTAGAAACACAAATGCAATAGCCCGGAATATTGGTAATCAAGGCATCCACCCCGTGAAGCCTGCGTTGCTGCTCTTCCGGAGAAAGGCTTACATAAAAAGGATCGATAGCACGTATAGTACTTCCGTGTGTTTGAAACGGGATAACCAACCTATTTGGCTGAACACCCAGTTTAGAACAAAGCATTTCCTGATTGCGTTTCACCTTGTCAGGATCATCTCCCGAAAAAGGCGCACAATTAAATGATGCGAAAGTGTCTTCGCTACAGCCTCCGTTACGGGAGGTTACAAAATGAGAAATATTAGGAATTGAGCTAAACTGCTCAAAACCCAATATTACTTTATCTTCTGTTAATTCTGTCATTATTCTTCCCTATCTTCTTCATCCTCGAAAAATTCTTCCTCTTCCTCTTCTTCATAAGAAAATTCAAAGTCTTCATCCTCGCCCATTTCTAATAATTCTGCCTGTAATTTATTAACATCCTTGGAACGGTGAATAATACCTTCGATCTTGTTACCTTCTTTATTTAATTCATCCCAAAGAATATCTTTCAGAGTCGAAATACCCAGACTGGTAATTGACGAGATAAACACATGCGGAATTGTATCGGGCAGTGTCTTTTCTATTTCGTCCATCAGTTCCTGATCCAACATATCACATTTTGTAATAGCAAGAACACGTTGCTTATCAAGCATTTCAGGGTTAAAAGTGGAAAGCTCGTTGAGCAAAATTTCATACTCTTTCTTAATATCATCCGCATCGGCCGGAACCATAAACAATAAAAGCGAATTTCGCTCAATATGGCGAAGGAAACGTAGTCCTAAACCTTTTCCTTCACTTGCACCTTCTATAATTCCAGGAATATCTGCCATCACAAAGGATTTTCCCTCGCGATAAGGCACAATACCCAGATTAGGTTCAAGAGTAGTAAAAGGATAATTGGCAATCTTAGGTTTAGCAGCCGACACAACAGATAGCAAAGTAGATTTACCCGCATTTGGGAAACCAACCAGACCAACATCAGCCAGCAGTTTCAGCTCCATGATTATAACTAGTTCCTGCATTGGTTCACCAGGCTGAGCAAAACGAGGAGCCTGACGGGTAGCAGTTTTAAAGTGACTATTACCTTGTCCGCCTCTACCACCTTTTAGCAACTTTACTTCTTGTCCATGATCTGTTACATCACAAATGTATTCACCGGTTTCAGCATTATATACAACGGTTCCGCAAGGAACTTCAATATATTTATCTTCACCATCTTTACCAAAACTGCGTTGCTTTCCTCCTGACTCACCGTGTCCAGCCATAATATGACGGTCGTATCTCAGGTGAAGCAGCGTCCAGTAATTCCGGTTACCACGTAATATAATATGGCCTCCTCTTCCGCCATCTCCACCATCAGGTCCGCCGTTAGGGATATATTTCTCTCTTCGCATGTGCGTAGAGCCTCTGCCTCCCTTACCAGAGCGACAATAGATCTTAACGTAATCAACAAAATTCGATTCAGCCATAATAATATTTCTTCTTAATTATAAATTTTCAACAGCGGAAACAATATCACCAAAGATACCTTCCATAGTACCTAATCCTTTGATAAATTGATATTTTCCTTCTTTCTTGTAATACTCTTTCAAAGGAGAAGTCTGAGTATTGTATACAACCAAACGTTTCTTGATTGTTTCCATGTTATCATCAGCACGGCCACATTCTTCACCACGTTTCAATAAACGAGTAATCAGTTCTTCTTCAGGGACATCAAGGTCAAGCATTACAGAAACATCTTGTCCTCTTTCATTAAGCATTACTTTCAATGCTTCAGCCTGAGGAATAGTTCTTGGAAAGCCATCAAAGATCACTCCTTTGCTTTCTTTAAAGCTATCTAATACACTTGCAAGGATATCGATAATCAATTCGTCTGGAACCAATTGTCCCTGATCGATATAACCTTTTGCTGTTTTACCCAGTGCAGTTTCATTCTTAATTTCTGCACGAAGCACATCTCCTGTAGAGATATGATTAATACCAAATTTCTCAACAATACGCTCACTTTGTGTTCCTTTTCCTGAACCAGGAGCACCAAAAATAACAATGTTCAACATGTCTTTATATACCTATTTATATTAAAATTATTCTGCCAGGGTGTAGATATCAGGATAGTTGCGGCCATAGCCATCATAATCCAGTCCGTATCCTACAATGAAATCATTAGGAATGCGCATTGCACAATATTTAATATCCAGTTCCACTTGAAGTTTATCTGGTTTTACCAGTAAAGTAGCAATATGAATAGCTTTAGGATTACGTGTGCCAAGAGTCTCTATCAAGCGTTGCATAGTTAAGCCGGTATCAACAATATCTTCAACAATAACTACCGTTTTGCCCTGAATATCTTCAGATAGTCCTACAACTTCTTTAATAACTCCTGTAGATGAAACACCTTCATAGGAAGCCAGTTTCACGAAAGTAACTTTGCTGGGTATTTCTATTTGTTTCATTAAATCAGCAGTAAACATGAAAGATCCGTTTAGCACGCTGACAAAAATAGGATTCTCATCCTTCAAATCATTACTAATTTCATTGGCTACACGGGTCACTTCCTTCTGAATAGCCTGTGCATCAATAGAAAGAGCAAATTTTTTATCCTTTATCTGAATTGTTTTCATAAACAATTATTTATTTATTATAATTGGCGCAAAAGTACGACTTTTTATGGAAAGGAATGCAAGAATATGCTCTCTTTTTCCATTTAGCTATTTATTAACTGAATCCGTAAGCTCTTACTTTACACCATGCATTAGTTTCAGCAATCTATTGGATAACAAAAACAAGATCACAGCTGAAATTCCAGACATTACAACGAAAACCATAAAGAAATCATATAGAGAAACAATCTGGAATCCCAAGATTACTTTAGATTTGCCTGCTTCCGGATATAAACCGCTAAGTATACCTGCAAACTTATTTGCCGCTGCATTTGAAAGATACCAAATACCCATCATTAAAGATGCAAAACGAACCGGAGTTAATCTGTTAACCATTGACAAACCGATAGGAGACAATGCCATTTCGCCCATTGTGTGGATAAAATAGAGTCCGGTAAGCCAAAGCATGCTAACCTTAACACCTGGTTGAAGATCTTTTACTCCAAAAGCAATAAATAAATATCCTAAAGATAAAAGAAACAAACCTATAGCCTGCTTTGAAGGTGAAGAAGGTTCCATTTTTCTCTTATTCAGGAATGACCAGATTGTAGGCATAACAAAAGCCAAAGCTACAACAAAAAGAGGATTAAACGCCTGGAAATAAGAAGCTGGCATTGTCCATCCTAAAATTGAGCGATTAGTCTGTTCATCTGCAAAAAGAGTAAGCGAAGCACCAGCCTGTTCATAAGCTGCCCAGAAGAAGATTACGAAAAAGGCAATCAGATAAATAACAAAAATTCGTTCTCTTTCAATCTTTGTAAGTGAACTATCGAAAAGTATGTATGCCGGGATACCGATACATGCAGCAAATATACCTGCACTAATATACTCAGCATCGAAAACCCATTTGAATATTGCAAAAAGAACTATAGTGACACCTGCAAAGAAAAGAGCTTTTTTGGTTGCTTCCTCTTTAGAGATTGTGGATTGTTCTTCTTTTACTGTATCTTTATGCTGATGTGCATCGGGTAGAATACCAATCTGTTCCCCTGACGGTGATACAAGGTATTTATTTTTTTGAGTTTCAAATACTACAATAGTAAATAACACACCAATAGCTGCTGCCAGGAATCCCCATTTAAAATCTTCCGGAGTACCTGTATCACCAAAATATCCACAAACAAGCGGAGCAATAAATGCACCTACATTTATACCCATATAGAAGATTGTGTATGCAGTATCAAGACGGCTGTCATTAGGTTCATATAATTGACCTACAAGAGTGGTTATTGTAGGTTTGAAGAATCCATTTCCAAAAATAAGAAGTCCCAAGCCACCATACATCAGCCAATGTGACATCTCTACCGAATTCAGGAATGATGCACTAAGGAATAAGAGGAACTGTCCAAGTCCCATCATTATTGCTCCCCAAAATACAGAGCGCCTGATTCCCCAATATTTATCAGCCACATAACCACCAATCAGAGGGGTTAAGTATACCAAACCTGTGTAACTTCCGTAAATGGAGGAAGCCAGCGCTTTATCCATCAATAGGGCTTTAGTTAAAAACAGTATGAAGATAGCACGCATGCCGTAGTAACTGAAACGCTCTGCAGTACCAGTGGCAAAGATGAGGTAGAGGCCTTTGGGATGTCCTTTTGAATGACTCATAAGATGTTATATTATTCTTTATTTTTATTAATTGGTGCAAAAATAGTGTTTTTGCACTAGTTTAAAGTCAAACAATAGACTTTTTTGTAGTCTTTTTAGTACTTTTGCGCCATAATAAAACAAATAACGATGAAAATATTTCCAAGCATACAGATTAAACAGCTAGATGCTTACACTATAGAACATGAGCCAATCTCTTCTATTGACTTAATGGAGCGTGCAGCAACTGTTTTGACAGGTGCTATTATGAAATACTGGAGCAATGAGACTCCGGTTATTGTATTTGCCGGTCCAGGCAATAATGGTGGCGACGCATTGGCTGTTTCTCGCCTTTTGGCAGATCAGGGATACCAAGTGAAGGCTTTTTTGTTCAACACTGGTGAAAACATTTCAGAAGATTGTGCTACAAACAAAGAACGTTTGGAGCAAGATGACAAAGTCAGTTTCACAGAAGTTACCAGTAAATTTGAACCACCTGTACTAGGAAAAGATTGTCTGGTTGTTGACGGTCTTTTTGGTTCAGGATTAAAAAAACCGCTATCGGGAGGCTTTGCTGCAGTAGTAAAATACATCAACGCATCATCAGCAATGGTGGTATCTATCGATCTTCCTTCCGGATTGATGTGCGAAGATAATACTTACAATATTAAGAATCATATCATTCGCGCAGATAGAACACTGTCTCTTCAACTTCCTAAACTTTCTTTTCTCTTTGCCGAAAATGCAGATTATTTAGGCGAATGGGAACTACTTGACATCAATCTAAGCCAAAAAGGAATTGAAGATACTTTTACAACATGGTATCTCACCGAAGAGGTAGATATCAAGAAACTGATAAAGCCACGCAAGCGTTTTGCCCACAAAGGTAACTTTGGAAATGCATTGCTTATTGCCGGATCGTATGGCATGGCAGGAGCTTCGGTTTTGGCAGCCAAAGCTTGTCTAAAAACCGGAGTTGGAATTTTAAACGTCCATGTACCTTTAAAGAATAATGACATTCTTCAAACAACTGTTCCGGAAGCAATAATTCAGCACGATGTGCACGAAAGCTGCTTTGCTAGCCCAGTGTATCCTGACAATTACTCGGCAGTAGCTATCGGACCGGGATTGGGACAATCGGAAGAAACCGCCATAGCACTGATTGAACAAATAAAACTTTGCCAGGAACCAATGGTTATTGATGCCGATGCACTGAATATTCTTTCAGAACACAGACAAAGCATGATTTCTATACCAAGAGGTTCCATCCTGACTCCTCATCCTAAAGAGCTGGAACGCCTGGTGGGCAAATGCGAAAGCAGCTATGAGAGATTGGCTAAGGCTCGTGATCTGGCTACAAACTATAAAATATACATTGTACTGAAAGGAGCTTACTCCGTAGTAATCACTCCCGACGGCAATTGTTTCTTTAACCCTACAGGTAATCCGGGAATGGCTACTGCCGGCAGCGGTGATGTGCTTACAGGCGTTTTGCTTTCTTTACTATCACAAGGTTACACTCCTGAGGATAGCTGCAAACTGGGAGTTTACCTGCACGGTTTGGCAGGCGACCTTGCAAAAGAGAAACTGGGTGAAATAGGAATGACAGCAGGAGACATTGTTGAGAATCTTCCATTTGCACTAATCAAATTGACACAAGGAACCGAGAAGTAACGCAAATTAATATGTTCTTAGAGAATTTTTCTCTACATTTGCGTTTTATAATACAGGGAAAGTAAAAACAGATATTGTATATGAAAAAATCAATAGCATTATTAAGTCTTCTTCTTTCGTTAAATACATTTGGACAAACAGATGTATCACTCTACGGAGGAAAAAATCAGGAGTATGGCGTTACATACGCACTCCCTAAAAGTGTAATTGAAATAGAAGTAGAAACTGTAAAATCCACTTATATACCTGGCGAATTTTGCAAATATGCCGATCGCTATCTTAGATTGACAAACATTTCTGATATGAAAGAAGAACACTGGGAGCTAACCAGTGTTAAGGCTAAAAGCATCGGTATCCCCGATCCGGCTAGAACTTATTTCGTAAAGCTGAAAGATAAGACTCTGGCTCCGCTTATGGAACTTACCGAGGATGGGATTATTAAATCAATCAATCTTCCTCTTTCTCCTAAAACAGTTCCTGCAGCAGTAGTGCCGGTTGCAAAAAAAGTAAAACCAAATCCCCGCGATTTCATGACAGAAGAGATTCTTATGGCGGGATCGAGTGCAAAGATGGCAGAACTTGTGGCTAAGGAAATCTATAAAGTAAGAGAAAGCAAGAGCTCACTACTGAGAGGGGAAGTTGAAAATATGCCCAAAGATGGTGCATCTTTGAAACTGGTACTGGAAAAACTGGATGAGCAGGAACAAGCCATGACAGAGTTATTCTCTGGAACAGTAGAAAAAGAAACTAAAACTTATAAGTTTACCATTGCTCCTACTCAGGATATAACCAAAGCGGTAGCTTTCCGCTTCTCTAAAAAACTGGGAGTTCTTGGAGCGAATGATCTTGGTGGGGCACCGGTATATTACACACTGACCAATTTAAAAACGGTTCCGGAACCACTTCCTGTAACCGGCAAACCGAAAAAGATTGAAGGCATTGTTTATAACTTACCTGGGAAAGCTCATTTCTCTGTATTCAGCTCACAGGACACCTTGTTTGAGGATGATTTCATGATCACTCAATTTGGTAATACAGATACACTGACTGAGAGTCTTTTCGAGAAGAAATCTGTGGTTAAGGTTACATTTAATCCTGCAACCGGAGCGGTTGTTAAAGTAGACAGAGAGACTATTAGCAAATAGTCTTTAAAAGTTAAATTTCCAGGTGTATTAAAGTACAGAAACAACATCCTTCTTTTTAATACAAAACACAGACAGAGGAAATGAAATAGCTTCATCCCCTCTGTCTGTATTTTATAGACTCTTTGTTTAAAGAGTTGTTTTGTATTTTATAAATCCGTTGCTGTATAGCTGAGAGATATACGTGGTAATACGATACTGATAATTTTCTTCATGGTCGAAATGATCGGCCAGCAGTTCTGTAATCTCCATTACCGTACGTTTTCCGTCTATCAAATTCCACACTGCAGTACCATGTTCTTCAAGTTTCACATGCAGCTTGGCAGATTTACCTTTCGGCACAAAATATTTCTGCATAAACTTATTGCGAAAGCGGGGAAAGGCAATCATAGAAAGATCACCTTCCTTCTCCGTTGTAACATGTTCACTGATGTAGGGAATTACATCAAACAGGTTTACTTTTTCTTTTTCCTTCATAACTTACTGTTTCATTGAATCTGCCTTCTTAAGCGGAACGCGAACAAAGAAGTAACCAATTACCAACATTATAACCAGTCCAACTACATAGTTTGGACTTGCGAATGGAAGCATATCAGCAAAGAATATGTTGAACATAGCAAAGATGGCAACAACCAATCCCATCAATGCCTCACCGGCAATAAGCCCGGAAGCAAGAAGTACTCCGGTATTTTCCACAGTAGCAAGCTGTCCAACGCTGTATTTGCGACGTGCAACATAAAGATCGAGAACACCTTTGATAAGACCGCCCACAAAAATAGCGAATACGGTGTTAAAAGGAAGGTACATACCTACGAATATAAGCATCGGACTAGTGATTCCCATCAGGATAAAGGCAACAGCCATAACCATTCCGGCAATAATCAGCACCCATGCCATTTGTCCGCCGATGATTCCCTGAGAAAGGGCAGCCATCAAACCAGCCTGAGGAGCTGAAAGGTTCTTACTTCCGAAACCTCCTTCGTAACCTTGCTGAATTCCCATGTTGATATCACCCTGGTTAAGAACAATCAATACACCGAACATTACAAAACCTGCGATAACAACACCAATAAGGTCACCTACCTGCATTTTCCATGGAGTACCGCCAAGGATATGTCCGGCTTTCAAATCCTGGAACATCTCACCACCTACGGCAGCTGCCACACAAACAATGGCTGCTATTCCTAATACAGCAGCAACGCCACCATTATGAGAATCAACACCGCAAGCAACAAGAATCAACGCTGTTACCACCAAAGCAGTAAGTGTAAGTCCGCTGATAGGGTTATTACTAGAACCGATGATTCCAACCAGGTAACCGGAAACGGCTGCAAAGAAGAATGCAAGTACAATCATAATGGTTGAAGCAACGATAGCCACAAGAATTGTTGTACTAAATATGAAATATGTGATTACGAATGTAGCGATGGCAGCAAAACAGATACCTAAAAGAATCCATGAAGATTTAAGGTCTTTTTCTGTGCGTTCCACATCAGATGCAGAACCTTGAGTAGCACGCTTCAAGTCTTTAACGGAACGTTTTAATCCTGTACCAAGGCTGCTACGCATTCTGTATAGAGTAAAACAGGCAGCTACAAGCATACCGCCGATTGCAATTATACGTACAACTTCTTTCCATACAACATTTGCTGCATTCATCCATGCATCAGGAGAATCAACTGGCAGAGCAGCGTTTTGAGGAAGAGAACCTACAAAAGAAGAACCTAGTACGGTAAGCAACATAGGAACCATTAATCCCCATGCCATTACTGAACCACTGAAGTTAAGTGCTGAAAGACGTGGGCCGATAATATAACCAACGCCTAAATAAGCAGGACTGATAGAAGGACCACCGGCAAGGAAGCCACCATCAAGAGTTTTTCCTCCGGCAAACTTAGCAATAGAAGATTTGAAGAAGGTTGTCCATTCTGTTGCAAAAAGACGAAGATCGCCGGCAATTTTAACTACCGCACCAACAATCATTGCAGAGAACAGATATTTTGAACCGCCCGAACCGGTACGGCCACTCTTATGAATCTCGGCTGCTGCCACACTTTCAGGAAAAGGAAGCTCTTTATCTTCTACCATAACTCTGCGGAGCAAAGCTACAAACAAAACGCCTAAGATACCACCGGTAATAAGAATCAGTGAAGCGATAAAGTAACTACCGATGGAACTGAACTGCTGTCCACTCCACACACCGGAGATATAAAACGCCGGCAAAGTAAATATTGCACCAGCTGCTACTGATTCACCAATTGAACCTACGGTACGGGTAATATTCTCTTCCAGAATTGTACCTTTGAAGAAACGTAAAATAGCCATACCAATAACTGCTGCGGGATATGTAGCGGCAATAGTCATACCTGCCTTCAAGCCCAGGTAAGCATTTGCTGCTCCCAAAATCACGGCCAGCACCAAACCAATGAGCACTGCTCTACCGGTAAACTCTTTCATGCTTTCATTCGCCGAGACGAAAGGCACGAACTTTTTTTCATCTGCCATATTCTATTTTGTTATAAGATTGTATAAAAATTAAATTAATTTTCCTTTTTTGATCCACAAAGATACAACTAATACACCTTTTTGCAATTAATGGTTCATAATTTTATTAAAATGTGGCAAATTAACAAAAAAAATCCTGTCCGAATTACCCGGACAGGATTTTACCTATACTGATTTATCAATAAATTACTTTGCTAACTTACCAGCTGAACCAAGAACGTTTTCAAGTTTCAGTTTATAAAGAGCTTTCAAAGTGTCACGAGCAGGACCTAAGTACTTACGTGGATCGAATTCTCCTGGTTGTTCTACGAATACTTTACGTACAGCAGCAGTCATAGCCAAACGACCATCAGAGTCGATGTTAATCTTACATACTGCAGAAGTAGCAGCTTTACGAAGTTGTTCTTCTGGAATACCGATAGAGTCAACTAATTTACCACCATATTGGTTGATTTGAGCAACCAAATCCTGAGGTACAGAAGATGAACCGTGAAGAACGATAGGGAATCCAGGGATTTCTTTTTCAATTTCTTCAAGGATATCGAAACGCAATGGAGGTGGAACCAAGATACCATTAGCATCACGGGTACATTGAGCTGGAGTAAATTTGTTTGCTCCGTGAGAAGTACCGATAGAGATAGCCAATGAATCAACACCTGTGCGAGATACGAAATCTACTACTTCAGATGGTTGAGTATATGTGTGGTGCTCTGCAACTACATCATCTTCAACACCTGCCAATACGCCAAGTTCACCTTCAACTGTTACATTAAACTGGTGAGCATATTCAACAACTTTCTTAGTTAAAGCTATATTTTCTTCGTATGGGAAGTGAGAACCATCAATCATTACTGAAGAGAATCCCATATCAATACAAGACTTACAAAGTTCAAAAGAATCTCCATGGTCTAGGTGAAGAACAATTTCAGGGTTAGCACAACCTAGTTCCTTTGCGTATTCTACAGCTCCCTGAGCCATGTAACGAAGTAAAGTTTGGTTTGCATATTTACGTGCGCCACTTGATACCTGAAGGATAACAGGAGATTTTGTTTCAACTGCAGCTTGAATAATAGCTTGCATTTGCTCCATGTTGTTGAAGTTAAACGCTGCAATGGCATACTTTCCAGCGATAGCTCTCTTAAACATATCTTTAGTGTTTACGAGGCCTAAATCTTTGTAATTAACCATGTTTTTTAAAATATTTATTGTTAGTGAATTAAAATTCTTCCGCAAAATTAAAAATAATTGTTTGAATTAAAGTACTCTGCAAAAGATTTTATCATATAAAAAGCCATATTTAGTTACGAAAAATAGTCATCTTATACAGATGAATATCATATTGTAATCTCTATATGGCAATAAAAACAAAAAGGCTGGATTTAAGTTCAACTAAATCCAGCCCTTTTATAATTTATTGGGTGTTCAAAACTTATTTTATTTCTTTAATCAGATAAATTATAGTTGGCAAGTGATCACTATAACCGTTTAGCCAAGTGCTGCCTCCAAAGGTTCTTTTGGGTGAGCCCTTATAATTGCCTTCCTGCTCAATCATGAAATCGCGATAAAAAATTTCATTCTGACAGAATTTCAAAGTGCTTCTATCATCACCCAACAGATTAGATGATACAACAATCTGATCAAAAAGATTCCACTTTCCTTTGTATGTAAGAGTTCCCATACCTTTTACCAAAGTATTCCACCAAGGATTATACAATCCGCCTTGTTCAACATCTTTAATTTCACGCTTTGCTCCCAATGCCTGGCTCATACTCTCGTCCATTGGATCGTCATTCATATCTCCCATAATAATTACCTTGGAAGCAGGATCAGCCGTAAGCAAAGAGTCTTTTAGTACACGCACCTGCTGTCCGGCAAGTACACGTGCAGGAGAGTCTGCTCCCCTGGAGGGCCAGTGGTTTACTATAACAGTAACCTTCTCATTTGCCAGAATTCCACTGACAATAAGGAAACCACGTGTTTTATGAACTGTATCATTGGGGTTCACATAGAGATCAAGTTTACTTGTAGTTACCTGAAATAATGCAGGATTATATATAAGTCCGCAATCTATGCCACGCTTATCCGGTCCTTCATAATGAACAAACTGATAACCGGTAGATGCAAGAGCAGGTTGTTTGACCAAAGCCTCAAGTACTTTTCTATTTTCAACCTCGGCAACACCTATAAAGGCAGGGCCCTCGGGTTGTTTGTCTCTTGCAAGCTGACTTATCACTTGAGCCATATTATGTAGTTTGGATACATACTTTATAGAGTCCCATCCATTCTTACCATCAGGTAGGTATTCGTAATCGTCCTTACCCTGATCATGAGTGTAATCAAATAAATTTTCTAAATTATAAAATGCGGCACTATAGAGTGCATACTTCTTTCCTTGTGCATTACCATGCAAAGAGAAAAGTAGAAGTAGGTTTAATACTATAAGTAATTTTTTCATTTCAAATTTACTTTTATAATGATATTTAATTTATAATTCTTTTAGTGAGGGCTAACAAAGGGTGATTCTTAGACAAAAGTCTTAAAAAAAATCGAGATAGAAACATATTCATAGAAATTTTATACCTAAAAAACTATAAAACAATATTGTTACACCAATGTTGTAGCTTTTCTCCAGAAGTAAACTATCTAAATAAAAATAAGGTCGGAAAGATGAATAAACATTCACGTTTTCTGACCTTATTAAATTATTAAATCATATTCTCGTTATGTATAAAGAACAAGAATAGTTCCTATTTTAGTTAAGATATTACTTAACTATAACCTTTTTCACTACCCCTTCACCACTCAATATATAAATACCATGAGGAAGTGTTACAGAAGTAACTCCTGGCATCAGCTTTTGTTTATATATTGTTTGTCCGGAGATATTATAGATACAAATTGTCTGAGTCTTGTCATTCTGAATAACAAGCTGATTACTTTGCACATAGAAACGAAATGAATCGCTTTCGTTCTTAGAAATACCGGTTGAAGTGTAATCTGTCATAGAGATATCATCAACATTCACACGAGAAGTACCTCCCGAAGCAGTAGAATTTGCAACTTTAATCCTTACCGGACCAGATACATTTACTGAATACTTATACTCCGTTAATGAGTTTGACACAGCGACATTTTCTGCTACTACATTCCATTTTATTCCTGCATCTGAAGAATAATAAACGCCAATAGTTGTAGCAGCATCTGTACCAAAAGTTCCTGCAAACAAAGAAAGTGTGCCTGCACCATTTTGTTTATCTGTATTCATGTATACAGCTCCAGCAGGTTTTATACGAGCAGATTTTGTGCCATTCTTCAAATCTTTCGGTTCGCCTGCCATAAACAATGAATTTACAAAAGTCCAGTTACCAGTTGTACAATCAATAGCACCAGTTGTATATGAAGCTTTTGATCCTGTTTCAAAATCCTCCAAAAATGTTTTAGCCAACTCAGCAGATCCGTTTACAGTTAATTCCTGAGCATCTGTAATTTCAGAACAAGTAAGAGAAAGAATTGACTGATAACTACCTGCTACAGAAGAAGCCATACGAACATAAAAAGTTCCTCCTACAGAAGCAAGAGTTATAGTATTAGACCACGTCTGTTGATCTGATGATATTTCAAAAGGTGTACCAACTTGAATAGAAATATTACTATTAATATACTCTGTTGAAACAGTTACGCTTTTTACTGATGATGTTGCATTTGGTAATGTTACAAAATCAAGATTCCCACCCTGCGGAGTTGCTGTCACTGCAGGTACAGCAACTAATGTTTTTGCACCTATAAGATTTGAATACAGTCCACCTCCGGCAAGTTTATAATAATATTGTGTATCCGGTGTCAGATTTGCAACAGTTTGTGTTTCAGAAGAAGCATTAATACTTATTGGATAACCACTTACCAATGTTGCTTTATCAGATTGATAAAGACTAAAATCGTACTTTGTTGTTGCGTCGCTCACATTCTTCCATGAAGCAACGAATGATTTTGAGGTTACATTTGATGCTGCAAGTACAGGTATACCATCAACAGCCTCAGCGGTCAGATTGACTGAAACAGAGACTCCTCCTCCAGACAAAAGCAATGTTCCTGTAGAAGTTGCAGCTGAAACAGAAGTATACTGAACAGTAATTTTTGCGCCGGCAGTCACCTGGTCTTTTGTCAAAGTAGATGTATTTACACTAAATCCGGTTCCGGTAACACTTACAGCCAAATCGCCGGTCAGATTCTTTCCGCTGACAGATACTTCTTTCTCTAGTATCTTGCTAATTGAAGTAACCCCCAAATCTAGAGTTGAATTATTTGCCGGTGAATACAAAGCAGGATCAGTATTCTCACTCCATGGGGTTTCCGTCTTAGCTCCCCAGATATACTCAGCCAATTCCGGATAATCTATAAATGGGTTTCGGTTTCCCTGTATTTTAGAAACAGCATTGTTTCTGTTTATCTCCTTATCACTTACAGGATCTTGCTGGCTCCATTTCAGAAGAAGCTGATAAGCCCACTGTTGAAAGGTAGGATAGGTATTTTTATCCAGTTCATTAAGAGCAGATGTAGTAGTCCAATCATTTGAATAGTCTTCATAACATGTTACCATATACATGTATGCGCGGGCAAAATCACCTTTGTATTCATCGGATGGTTCCCATGCATCAATTAAACCTCCGGGGCGGCTACTTGATTTCCCAACTTTTATCACTCCATTTGAATATGTAACAGCACCGTCAACAACAGCCATGGTATAATTACTCTTTGCTGAATTAGCATCACTGTTTGATGGGTTCAGATTATAAAGGTCTCTATAAGACTGACGCTCATCACCTCCCCACCAACTTTTAGGGAATGAATGCTCTATATTCATGCCTGATGCAGCAGAATTACCGTTTACAGGAACCTTATTATTTGAGTACATATCCCAAACTGTTCCATCCGGACGAACATCTGTCTGGGCAAAGCCCGACCACGTACTACCAGCTCCACTACCATAATTCAGCACTTTTACATTCATAATTATGGAATGTAAAGCAGTTTTCAATTCTGCTTTTTTCTTCCCTACTGCGGATGAATAATAACCACTCGGAACCTGTGCTATTAATTGTCCACCTATACAGACAATTAATAATTGCATTAACAAATACAGGAAAAACTTTCTCATTCTATCGTTTTTTATTTGACTAATTTAAATACACTTAAATATTTTCTTTTCATAGCATATAAAAAAGTAGTTCATAGACTTTTAGCTCATTAAGGAGTACAAAGTTAATAATTATGCAATTAATAATCGGCTATAAAGATTAACTTTATTTGTCATTTATGTTACAATATGATTATCAGTTAGTTTTTTCATTGAAAAAATTAACAATTGACACAAAACAAACATTATTTTATTATCATACGAAAAAGTTCCTCAAATAATTTTTCAATTTAAAGAAAAGCATTATCTTTGCGCTCTGAAATAGACCATTACACTATTCTTACCAAATAGTACAAAGTAATAATAATTAAAAAACAAATACTGAAATGAAAAAAGGTATTCATCCAGAATCATATCGTCCAGTCGTATTCAAAGATATGTCTAACGGCGATGTATTTTTATCTCAATCAACTTGCAACACTAAAGAAACTGTAGAATTCGAAGGTGAAACTTATCCATTGGTTAAGCTTGAAATTTCTAACACTTCACACCCATTTTACACTGGTAAATCTACAATGATAGATACAGCTGGTCGTATTGATAAGTTCAAAAGCCGTTACGGAGACCGTAGCAAAAAATAATATTCAGATTTTATCTGATAAAAAAGCTCTGATACAATTTTGTGTCAGAGCTTTTTTTATTGCCTGTACACCCGGGTATACTGTCCCCGTACATCCGGATGGAACTACCTTCTACACCCGGGTGGAGTAAAGCTCTACACCTGGATAGAATAAACCTTTATTAGTTAGTGAATGCAAAGCATCACATTTAAAGAATAAAAAAAACAGGAGAAGACAATTAATAACTGTTCTAGCGCTAGACTGCTAGACTACCGCTAGACTCTTTTTATTAAGTCTAGCGTTTATATTCAACTAGTGTTCAACAAATTAAGTCCAAAGTGCTAGACTGCTAGAGTTATTCTGAAAAATAATATTTTTAGAGAGATAAATCAAAAATCTCCCTTTTAGTTAATTTTTCAATGCAAACCGACCATCTTTCCAAACATAGACAAGCTCCTTCTTTAAAAAAGGCTCTAAAGCTTTAGCTGAGCTTTCGTCAAGATTCTGGGGTGAAGTAAAAGTAAAAACAAGTTCATTGCTATCTTTGGAAAGATCAGACTTCAGCAAATAGAAATCCAAAGAAGCACGGGCATCATTATATGCAGCAAGTTTTGCAGATTCAGGAGTTATAAAGAAGCTCTCCATTCCCGGCATATCTATGTAGTCTTTTGAAGGAAGTTCTTTCCATTGGGTTGTATAAAAAGAAATGCGACTATCACACACCGGACCACACACTGTATTAATTACACAGATAATCTTTGTTGTATCATTCAATTGAAGCAACTTCATTTGAAAATTACTCAGCGAAGTGGTTTGTAAACTGACATAGTCTTTAGTAAGCACCTTCATTTCAGACATCTTGTCCATCTTGTTTTTTACTTGTGCTTTCATTTTGCTTTCAAGAAAATCAGCAAAGTCTTCCCGGTTAACTTTAGTCAGTAAAGGACACAACGAATCGGGAATATTAATAAAAACCGATTTAGCATCTTGTGCATGTAAGGAAATAACACAAGTCATCAAAAAACAAAGAAGAACAATCTTTTTCATCTTATTAATTTATTTTGAGCCCAAATATAAGAATATCATTCCGATTAAAACTAAAATAAGATCAATAGCTTTACTTTTTAAATTCTTTTCACGGAAAAACATTGCACCAAAGATAAAAGAAACAATAACACTACTTCTGCGAATCATTGATACAATAGAAATCATGGAATCGTTATAACTAAGGGCATAGAAGTAAACAAAATCGGCTGCAGAAAGAAAAATGGAAATAAAGATAATACTCCAATCCCAGTGAAACGGAGTTGTCTCTTTTCGTTTTGGTAACCATAATATCAATAAAACACCTCCCATAATGAATAGCTGATAAATATTATACCACGACTGAATCAACATTGGATTAAACTGGTTCATCAGGTATTTATCGTACAATCCGCTAATGGCTCCTGTTATTGCAGCAAGCACAATAAAAAGTATCCATTTATCTCTTTTAAAATCAATTCCTTCTTTTTTCCCGGAACGGCTCAACATAAAGAACGACGCTACAGCCAGTAAAACACCAATCCACTGATAAAGATTGAGACGTTCACCAAATATAAGCATTGCGCCAACCAGTACCATAACCGGACGAGTAGCGTTAATAGGTCCAACTATAGTCAGCGGTAAATGCTTCATCCCAAAATATCCAAAAATCCAGGAGGAAAGAACAATGCCCGATTTCAACAGCACATATTTGTGCACCTCCCACCCTTCTACAGGAACATAAAATATCGTGTTACTAATCCATTCCTGACCTAAAGCCGAACAAACAATAAACGGAACAAATATGAGACTGGAAAATAGTGTATTAAGAAATAGTACAGGTAATACTGCATTATCTTTTAAAGATTGTTTCTTGAATACATCATAAAAACCCAGCAAAAGAGCTGAAGCAAAAGCTAATAATAACCACATATTATATAAATATTTCTGCAGGATATTCAATATCTACCAAGAACAATGCATGTCCCGGAACAGAAGCACCTGCCTTACATCTGTCTTTTTGTTCTATTACTTTCCGGAATTCTTCAATGCTCAGCTTGCCTCTTCCCACTTCAACCAAAGTGCCTACAATGGCCCTAACCATATTTCTAAGAAAGCGATCGGCCTTAATGGTAAACACCCAAGTTGTTTCATCCTCCCTAACCCATTCGGCATGCATTATCCGGCAATTATTCGTTTTAACATCTGTATGAAGCTTACTAAAACTAGTAAAGTCAGTATAATCAAACAAAACCTGTGCAGCCCGATTCATTAGTTCATAATCAAGCAGACCATGTATTCTGCATTTCAAATGGCGGTTAAAAGGTGATTTAACACTGGTGATATAATACTTATAAGTTCGGGAAATAGCATCAAAGCGAGCGTGTGCTTCCGGGTTGACTTCACAGACACGATACACGGAAATATCCGGAGGAAGTATTCTGTTTAGCTTATCGGCCAGTAAAGTAAGATCGGCAATATTATTTTCAAAGTCGAAGTGCGCCACCATCAATCTGGCATGAACGCCGGCATCTGTTCTACCGGCTCCAACCACCTCGATCTCAAGTCGAAGAAGTGTGGAAAGGGCTTTCTGCAGACACTCTTGCACGCTTACACCATTAGGCTGAACCTGCCAACCGTGATAATTTGTACCTTCGTAGGCTAAATAAATAAAGTATCGTTGCACGCGTATTCTAATTTTTGGTGCAAAGGTACATTTTTTTTCTTTAAGTAAGTTCTATCTGGCAGTAATATGAAAACAACCTTGCTTCAGTTCATACTTCGCATAACAAGTTTCAGCTTTGCGAAGATCACGCAACACTTCTGACAACACAAGTTTTAAAGTGTCTTTATTGACGTCCTGCATCGGACGATCTTCCTCTACTTTTTCAAAGTGCTTCCAGCTGACATCAAATGTAGTTCCATAAAAATGAGCAGACTTCTCAGAAGCATTTCCGTTATGATGGCGCAGTTTACGAACATCATCCAGTGTTCTAAGCACAGAAGTAACAACAATCTTATAAGGATTTAATCCTTTTGCTGCCAAAGAATCAAGAAAATTAGAGCCTAAGTTTGAAAGTAAACTACTGGCTTTGGGAATCAGATAAGGGAGAGAATGTGTCAATGAATCAACCACGTAATATTCATTGTCTTCAATATGCACTAAACGGCCCTTCATCTTTTCAACTTGTTCACGCGATGAAGCTGGTTTGATACCTATTTTTTGAGCAACAGAGAGTTGTAAATCATTCAAATCGCTGAAAGAACGCTTAAAGCTAATCACACCTCGTATATTTTTCGGATGATTCAGCTTAAGAGTTTTATCCTTACATGCAGACAAGCAGCAAATTAGCAGCAAAGAACAGAGAAAGGGAATAAGTTTACGCATCGGAAAGACAATTAATGGGTTTCGTATTACATATTTTGATATGCAAATATATATTAAAAAGTCCTTCAAAAAAAAATATCCTCCAAATAAATTCCATTAGAAAACTAAAAGAATTCAAACGAAATGATTAAATTTGCAGGCAATTCAGAATTAACATAGATCCTTTAAATTGATTCAATGATAGAAAAACTGATTGTTCTTGAAGAAATAGATCCGGTTATCTTCTATGGCGTGAATAATGCCAACATTCAACTAATAAAAGCCTTATATCCTAAATTAAGGATAGTTGCACGCGGAAATGTAATTAAGGTGATGGGAGATGAAGAAGAGATGTGCGCTTTTGAAGAGAATATATTAGCATTAGAAAAACATTGTGCTCAGTACAATTCTCTGAAAGAAGAAGTTATTATTGATATCATTAAGGGAAATGCTCCGCAGACTGAAAAGAACGGAAACGTAATTGTATTTAGTGTAACCGGTAAGCCTATTATTCCACGCAGTGACAATCAGCTGAAACTTGTGGAAGGATTTGAAAAGAGTGATATGCTATTTGCTATCGGACCAGCCGGTTCAGGAAAGACTTATACTTCCATTGCATTGGCCGTCAGAGCACTGAAACAAAAAGAAATTAAGAAGATTATCCTCAGCCGCCCGGCAGTTGAAGCTGGTGAGAAACTTGGTTTCCTTCCGGGGGATATAAAAGAGAAGATCGATCCGTATCTGCAACCGCTTTACGACGCACTTCAGGATATGATTCCTGCCGCTAAGTTAAAAGAATATATAGACCTTAACATAATTCAGATTGCACCATTGGCTTTTATGCGTGGACGTACACTAAATGATGCAGTGGTTATTCTTGATGAAGCGCAAAACACTACTACCCAGCAAATCAAGATGTTTCTTACCCGTATGGGAATGAATACAAAAATGATTATAACCGGAGACCTTACACAAATTGACCTTCCAGCCGCCCAGACTTCAGGTTTAGTTCAGGCTATGAAGATTCTGAAAGGAGTGAAAGGAATCAGCTTCGTGGAACTTGGAAAGAAAGATATTGTTCGTCACAAATTGGTAACACGAATTGTCGACGCTTATGAAAAGTTCGATGAGAAAAAGAAAAAAGAGAAATTAGAAGAATCTCAAAAACAAATACAATAATGAGCAAAGCATTAGTAAAAACAGATTTTAATTTTCCGGGACAAAAGAGTGTTTACCACGGAAAAGTACGCGATGTGTATAATATCAATGACGAATTATTGGTGATGGTTGTAAGTGACCGCATCTCTGCATTCGATGTAATTCTGCCCGAAGGTATTCCTTACAAGGGACAAGTGTTGAATCAGATTGCTGCAAAATTCCTTGATGCAACTGCTGATATTGTACCTAACTGGAAAGTTGCAACTCCAGACCCAATGGTTACCGTAGGCATCAAATGTGTACCTTTCGAAGTTGAAATGGTTGTACGCGGATATCTTACCGGTCACGCATGGAGAGAATACAAAGAAGGCAAACGCACCCTTTGCGGCGTAGCAATGCCTGAAGGAATGAAAGAAAACCAACCTTTCCCAACTCCTATCATTACTCCTACCACCAAAGCTTATGAAGGTCATGACGAAGATATCTCTAAAGAAGAGATCATAGCACAGGGCATTGTAAGCAAAGAGGATTATGAGCAATTGGAAAAATACACATTGGCTATTTACGCCCGCGGATGTGAAATTGCAAAGCAAATGGGTCTTATCCTTGTTGATACAAAGTACGAATTTGGAAAGAAGGATGACAAGATTATCCTGATGGACGAAATTCATACTCCAGACTCTTCCCGTTATTTCTACGCAGAAGGCTTTGAAGAACGTTTGGCTAAAAACGAACCACAGAAACAATTGTCAAAGGAATTTGTTCGTCAATGGCTTATTGAAAACGGTTTCCAGGGAAAAGAAGGACAGCAGGTTCCTGCAATGACAGAAGAATATGTAAATAGTGTAGCTGAACGTTACATTGAATTATATGAAAACATCGTTGGAGAAAAGTTTGTAAAAGCTAGTCTTGATGATGTAGCTGCCAGAATTGAAAAGAATGTAACAGCATTCCTTACTAAATAAAAATACTTTTAAATGAATAATAAGAGGCTCTGTTCTCTTATTATTCATTATTTTTATTACAACACTTTTTTGTTTTTTAATTTATTCATTTTTTCTCGTACATGAAATATCCCCAAGAAGAAATTAAGCCTTATAGTTCCGACGGCAAGAAAGCCGTTCAAGTGGAGAAAATGTTTGATAACATTGCTCATCATTACGACCTGCTGAATCATGCCCTTTCATTGGGAATTGACAAAGGATGGAGACGTAAAGCAATTGCGTGGCTCAAACCTTTCCGCCCACAAAAGATGATGGATGTAGCTACCGGAACAGGAGACTTTGCTATTCAGGCTTACCGGGATCTTTTACCTAAAGAACTTATTGGCACTGATATTTCAGAGGGGATGATGAAAATTGGAAGAGAAAAAGTTCAGAGGATTGGTTTGGAACAAAAGATCTCCTTTACCAAAGAAGATTGCACTGATCTTTCATTTGCCGATAATTCCTTTGATGCAATTACTGTTGCTTTCGGTATCCGTAATTTCGAGAACCTTGATAAAGGACTTTCAGAAATGCATAGGGTACTTACGGAGAACGGACATCTGGTTATACTGGAACTTACCACACCTGACTCCTTTCCTATGAAGCAGCTATTCGCTATTTATTCAAAAGTTGTGATTCCTACTCTAGGCAAGCTCCTATCTAAAGATAGCAATGCTTATACTTATCTGCCTCAAACCATTCAGGCTTTTCCTCAAGGTGAAGTAATGAAGGGAGTAATTGAAAAGGCTGGATTTAAAGATGTTGCTTTCAAGCGACTGACTTTCGGTATTTGTACACTCTACACTGCTGCTAAATAACAAAAATCTAAATCAATTTTTATGCAAAAATATGGATTAATAGGCTATCCACTCAAACATTCCTTCTCGATTGGATACTTCAACGAAAAGTTCAAATCAGAAGGTATTGATGCCGAGTATGTAAACTTTGAAATTCCTGACATCAAAGCTTTTAAGGCAATAATTGACGAGAATCCTAACCTTTGCGGAATGAATGTTACTATTCCGTATAAAGAACAGGTAATTCCTTTTCTTGACGAGCTGAGTGAGAATGCAGCTGCCATTGGTGCGGTAAATGTGATTAAGATTATCCGTCAAAAAGGGAAAGTAAAACTAGTTGGCTATAATTCGGACATCATTGGTTTTTCACAGTCCATTGAACCTTTTATATTAAAAGGAAATCACAAGAAAGCACTTATTCTGGGAACCGGAGGGGCTTCTAAGGCAATATTCCACGGATTAAAGAATTTAGGTTTAGAAGGTACTTATGTTTCCCGCATCAAGGAACCAGGAAAACTGACTTACGAAGAGCTTACTCCTGAAATTATGACTGAGAATACTATTATTGTGAACTGTACCCCTGTAGGTATGTATCCTAATGATAGTTTCTGCCCGGATATTCCTTATGAGTTACTTACCCCAAAACATTTGCTCTACGATTTGATTTATAATCCTGACACTACCCTTTTCATGAAAAAAGGAACAGAACGGGGAGCCAAAACAAAGAATGGTTTGGAGATGCTTTTACTTCAGGCATTCGCAGGATGGGAAATCTGGAATAAATAATTGTATATATGAATAGAAGAAAGATGATTAAAGTTGTAAGATATGCGCTTCTGGCTCTGTTGATTATTCTCTTTGGAGGTATTACGTGGGGAAGCTTCTATATGCTCAATTATTCACTGACTTCTAATCGTAACGGGAAAGACAAAGCCGAGTCATACAAATATATGTATGAAAACTATCCTTATCTGCACCCTTGGGTAGACAGCCTGAAGCAGGCTTCCGCTTTAAAAGATACTTTTATTATAGGCAATGAAAACACCAAACTTCACGCCTATTACATAGCTGCCAACCGCCCAACAAAAAAAACGGCTGTGCTTGTTCACGGATATACTGATAATGCTATCCGCATGCTAATGATTGGCTATTTGTATAATCACGAAATGAATTACAATGTTATTCTTCCCGATCTGCATGCACATGGCCAAAGCGAAGGCAATACTATTCAGATGGGATGGAAGGACCGCCTTGATGTGATTAAATGGATTAACATGGCAAAAGCAATTTACGGTGACAGCATAAGCATTGTGGTGCACGGCATCTCAATGGGAGCCGCTACTACCATGATGGTTAGTGGAGAAACGCTTCCAGCTAATGTGAAATGCTTTGTGGAAGATTGCGGTTATACCAGTGTATGGGATGAGTTTTCCCAAGAGTTAAAGAAACGTTTTGACCTACCGGCATTCCCATTATTGAACTCCACTAGTCTTCTATGCAAAATAAAATACGGATGGACATTCAAAGAAGCCTCATCTCTGGATCAGATTAAGAAATGTCATCTGCCAATGTTCTTTATTCACGGAGATGCCGACAAGTATGTTCCCACATGGATGGTTTATCCGCTCTATGAAGCAAAGTCTGCTCCAAAAATGTTATGGATTGTTCCGGGAGCCGAACATGCAAAATCTTACAAACAAAATCCAAAGATGTATCTGGCAAAAGTAAAATCATTCACAGACTCTTATCTCAACTAACCTTTTTCTTTTTTCCTTAACTGCTTTTATAGAGAAAGATAAGCCGTTATACCAAATACTTTTATATCTTTGTCCCTAATATATTACTGTCAGCTTGTACAACCCAGTGCGTCAGCTTGTACAACTCAGGAGATTGGCTTGTACAAGCCAGATAGCCAGCCTGTACAACCCAGCAATAATATAACCTGAAAGATTACATAATTAAAAGAAGAAAAAGAATGAGTATTCTCTATCAAATGAATCAAATCAACGATAACACCAACGCTGATGAAAAAAAGAAACGCGGACTGAGACCTACTGTTCTTTCCCGTGCGAACTATAATATTAACGATTTGGCCGATTATCTTAGCAGTGGTTCACCCGTGAAGAAGGGAGAAATAATGAGTGCAATTACACAGATTGCCTCCGGGATAGAGAATCTTTTAAAAGACGGAAACACTGTTACGATCGATAATTTCGGAACATTCTCTATAACAGCTACAAGCAGACTAGTTGAAGATGCCAGCGGAATACGTGCTGAATCAATCCATATTAACAAGGTTGTTTTTCAAGCCACCAGAGTAGCCAAAAAGCGCATTGAGAGTGCTGGATTTGAACGTTTTGACCCTAAAAGAATGAATAAACGGAAATAGACTATTATGAAATTATTAAAAAGCACCATACTACTCCTTTTGCTAAGCCTTTGCTTTCAGGTAAATGCCCAGGTAAAGGAATATACACTGGAAAACGTTCCCAATGTGCGTCTGCAAAACAAGATGCGCTACGTGAGCAACCCCGGTGGAATTTTGTCGCAGGAAGCTTGTGATTCAATTGACAGTATGCTATGGAAACTAGAGCAGAAAACCTCCATAGAAGTGGCGGTGGTTGTTCTCCCTTCCATTGGCAACAATGATTGTTTTCAGTTTACTCACGATCTGCTCAACAAATGGGGAGTGGGAAAGAAAGGAAAGGACAATGGACTAATGATTCTTCTGGTAGAAGACCAACGCCACATTCAGTTTGAAACCGGATACGGACTGGAAGGTGATTTACCTGATGCTATCTGCAAAAGAATACAAACTCGTAAAATGAATCCTTTTTTCCGTAACAATAACTGGGACGGTGGAATGGTTTCCGGAATTCAATCTATATGCGCCCGTCTTGACGGTTCCATGACAAATGATGAGGCGGATAAAGATGAAGAAGGCGGAAACATTATGTTTTTATTCTTTGCCGCAGCTGGGTTTGTTATGCTGGTTGGCTTTATTGGCGGTATAGCTTCCTGGAGGGCAACACGATGTCCCAACTGCAAAAAACACATGCTTCAACGTACAGATTCTCGTCTTCTTTCACTTCGTCACGGAGTAAAGCGGGAAGAGGTGGTATATACTTGCCGCAACTGTGGACATAAAGTAGTTCGCGAAACAGAATCATCCGATGATAATTACCGGGGAGGCGGAAGAGGTGGCCTTGGCGGAGGAATATTCATGGGAGGCCTTGGCGGCGGTCTTGGCTCCGGAGGAGGAGGATTTAGTGGTGGAAGCTTCGGCGGCGGTATGTCCGGCGGTGGAGGTGCAGGTTCAAGTTTTTAAAAACATAAAATAAAAGAAAAACAAGTATGAAAAAATCAGTAATTATTACTATTGCACTCATTGTACTACTTGCATTGCTAGGTTCAAGCTCATATAATTCAATGGTAGATAAACAAGAAGGAGTTACAAAAGCCTGGTCGAATGTGGAAAACCAGTACCAACGTCGTTCGGATCTTATTCCAAACTTGGTTAATACAGTGAAAGGCTATGCTACACACGAAAAAAGCACCTTGGAAGGTGTGGTTGCAGCTCGTTCTAAAGCTACACAAATAACCATTGATCCTGATAAATTGACTCCAGAAAAATTGCAGGCTTACCAAAAAGCACAGGGCGATGTAACTACAGCTCTTGGCAAACTGTTGGCTATCACCGAGAATTATCCCGACTTGAAAGCTAATCAGAACTTCCTTGAACTGCAAGCTCAGCTTGAAGGTACAGAAAATCGTATAGCTGTAGAACGCGGACGTTTCAATGAATTAGCGAAAGAGTATAACGCTTTTATCCGTAAACTCCCAAGAAACATAGTCGCAGGCATGTTTGGTTTTGAAAAGAAACCATATTTTGAAGCTGAAGCAGGTGCCGAGAAAGCTCCAAAGGTGGAGTTCTGATATAAACATTTGCCTACTAGAAAAAAATGCAGTACTTTTGCGTCCTGTATATAAACATCTTTTTATTATAAACAAAAAATGAGTAATCAACGATACATGCAGCGTGGCGTGTCAGCATCCAAAGAAGATGTGCATAACGCTATTAAGAACATCGACAAGGGTATCTTTCCCCAGGCTTTCTGTAAAATCATTCCTGATATTTTAGGCGGCGATCCTGAATATTGCAACATTATGCACGCCGACGGAGCCGGCACAAAATCAAGTCTGGCATACCTTTACTGGAAAGAAACAGGCGATGTTTCTGTGTGGAAAGGAATTGCACAGGACGCGTTGATTATGAACATTGATGATTTATTGTGTGTTGGTGCAGTAGATAACATCTTGGTTTCATCTACCATCGGCCGCAACAAGTTACTGATTCCGGGAGAAGTAATCTCGGCTATCATTAACGGAACAGATGAACTTCTTGCTGAACTTCGCGAAATGGGCGTAGGCGTTTATGCTACTGGCGGTGAAACTGCCGATGTAGGCGACCTGGTTCGTACAATCATTGTGGATAGTACAGTAACTTGCCGCATGAAACGAAGCGATGTAATCAATAACGCCAACATTCGTCCAGGAGACGTAATCGTAGGAATGGCTTCTTACGGACAGGCTACTTACGAAAAAGAATACAACGGTGGTATGGGAAGTAATGGTCTTACCTCTGCCCGCCACGATGTATTTGCCAAATACCTTGCGGAGAAATACCCGGAAAGTTATGATGCAGCTGTTCCTGGCGATCTTGTTTACTCAGGAAAACTTAAGCTGACAGATCCAATTGATGGTATAACCCTTGATGCTGGAAAAATGGTACTCTCTCCTACCCGCACTTATGCTCCTGTAGTTAAGAAACTACTCGATGCACTTCGTCCTGAAATACATGGTATGGTTCACTGCTCGGGCGGTGCACAGACTAAAGTACTTCATTTCGTTGACAAAGTAAGAGTTGTGAAAGACAATTTGTTCCCGGTTCCTCCATTGTTCAAGACTATTCAGGAACAATCAGGCACCGATTGGAGCGAGATGTACAAGGTATTCAACATGGGACACCGTCTGGAAGTATACATTTCACCGGAACATGCAGAAGAGGTTATTGCAATTTCAAAATCATTTGGAATTGATGCCCAGATTGTTGGCCGTATTGAAGAATCAGACAAGAAAGAACTTATTATTAAAAGCGAATTCGGAGAGTTCAGATATTAAATTATGGCAGATAACAATACGATATTAGATAAGCTGGAAGGCCTAGTAAGCCGATTTGAAGAAGTGTCTACGCTTATTACCGACCCGGCAGTGATTGCCGATATGAAACGTTTCGTGAAACTGACCAAGGAATATAAAGACCTTGACAACATCATGAAAGTTCGCAAAGAGTATATTCAAATGCTCGATGGAATTGAAGAAGCCAAATCAATTCTTGGTTCTGAACAAGATGCTGAAATGCGCGAGATGGCTAAAGAAGAACTTGATAATTGCCAATCTCGCATACCAGAACTAGAAGAAGAAATCAAACTGCTTCTTGTTCCGGCCGACCCACAAGATGGAAAGAATGCCATCGTGGAAATCCGTGGAGGAACAGGTGGTGATGAAGCAGCTATATTTGCCGGAGACTTATTCCGCATGTATGTGAAATACTGCGAAGCCAAAGGATGGAAAGTAGAAGTTACAAGCACCAGCGAAGGTACATCCGGAGGATACAAAGAAATTGTATTTACCGTAAGCGGTGATAACGTGTACGGTATTCTGAAATATGAGTCAGGAGTTCACCGTGTGCAACGAGTTCCTGCAACAGAAACTCAGGGACGTGTACATACATCTGCAGCTTCTGTAGCCGTACTTCCTGAAGCTGAAGAATTTGATGTAGAAATCAACGAAGGCGAAATAAAATGGGATACATTCCGTTCGGGTGGTGCCGGTGGTCAGAACGTAAACAAGGTTGAATCGGGTGTTCGTCTGCGCTATGTGTGGAAGAATCCAAATACCGGAGTTGCTGAAGAGATCCTTATTGAATGTACTGAAACCCGTGACCAGCCAAAGAATAAAGAAAGAGCTCTTACCCGACTTCGTTCTTTTATCTACGACAAAGAGCATCAAAAGTATCTTGATGATATCGCTTCTAAACGTAAAACAATGGTTTCAACAGGTGACCGTTCTGCTAAGATCCGTACTTATAACTATCCGCAGGGACGTATTACCGATCACCGTATAAATTATACCATTTATAACCTTTCTGCCTTTATGGACGGAGACATTCAGGAATGTATCGATAAACTGATTGTTGCCGAGAATGCTGAAAGAATGAAAGAAAGCGAACTATAATATTATTCCCAATGAACAAGCAACAGTTATTCGAAAATATAAAACGCAAAAAATCATTTCTTTGCGTAGGTCTTGACACAGATATAAAGAAAATCCCGGCTCACCTTCTAAAAGAAGAGGATCCAATCTTTGCTTTCAATAAAGCAATCATTGATGCTACAGCAGATTTATGTATAGCATACAAACCAAATCTTGCATTCTATGAGAGTATGGGTGTAAAAGGTTGGATGGCTTTTGAGAAGACTATTACATACATCAAAAAAAATTATCCCGATCAGTTCATTGTTGCTGATGCAAAACGCGGTGACATTGGTAATACCAGTGAAATGTACGCCCGTTCTTTCTTTGATGAACTGGATATTGATTCTGTAACAGTGGCTCCTTATATGGGTGAAGACAGCGTAAAACCATTCCTCATCTATCCTGAGAAATGGGTTATTCTTCTTGTTCTTACTTCAAATAAAGGATCACATGATTTTCAGTTGACTGAAGATGCCAATGGAGAACGTTTATTTGAAAAAGTATTAAAGACTTCTCAGCAATGGGCTTCTGATGAACAAATGATGTATGTGGTTGGAGCTACTCAGGGAAAGATGTTCACTGATATCCGTAAATACGTACCAAATCACTTCTTACTAGTCCCGGGAGTTGGAGCTCAAGGCGGTTCTCTGGAAGAAGTTTGCAAATATGGTATGAATAAAATGTGCGGTTTAATTGTTAATTCCTCACGTGGTATTATCTACGCTGATAAAACTGAAAACTTTGCCGAAGCAGCTAAAACTGCAGCAAAAGCTGTTCAGTTAGAAATGGAAGAACAATTAAAAGCTATTTTATAATATATTCCATGACAAGCGAAAGAAAGATAGTCAACGATCCGGTTTTCGGATTCATTAGTATCCCGGGAGGATTATTATACGAAATAGTCCGCCACCCTTTATTACAGCGGTTAACCCGGATCAAACAAATGGGACTATCTTCTGTCGTTTATCCGGGAGCTCAGCACACTCGTTTCCAACATTCATTAGGAGCATTTTATCTGATGAGTGAAGCAATAACAAATCTTCGTAATAAAGGAAATGAAATAACTCAGGAAGAATCTGACGGAGTGCTGGCTGCCATTCTCTTACATGATATTGGACATGGCCCTTTTTCTCATGTACTTGAAGATACTCTAGTAAAAGGAGTTTCTCATGAAGAGATATCTCTTTTGCTTATGGAGCGCATGAATAAAGAGCTGAACGGCCAGTTAGATCTGGCCATGCGCATCTTTAAAGATGAATATCACAAAAAATTCCTTCATCAGCTTGTAAGCGGTCAGCTTGACATGGACCGTCTTGATTATCTGCGTCGTGATAGCTTCTATACCGGAGTTATAGAAGGGAATATAGGCTCGGCACGTATCATAAAAATGCTTGATGTAAAAGATGACCATCTGGTTGTTGAATCAAAAGGAATCTATTCTATAGAAAACTTTCTCACAGCCAGAAGGCTGATGTATTGGCAAGTATATCTGCACAAAACATCTGTTGCTTATGAACGTATGCTTATAAGTTCACTTTTGCGTGCTAAAGAACTGGCTAGTAATGGAGTTAAGTTATTCGCCTCTCCAGCCCTACATTTCTTTCTTTATAATAATATAGATCCAAATGAGTTTTATAATAATCCAGAGTGTCTGGAGAATTTTATTCAATTGGACGATAATGATATATGGACTTCTCTGAAAGTGTGGAGTACTCATTCTGATACAATATTATCTACGCTGAGCCTAGGCCTGATAAATCGTAATATTTTCAAAGTTGAAGTTTTATCCAGTCCGGTAAGCAAAGATAGAATGAGTGAATTAGTCGATAAAATAAGCACTGCATTAAATATTGACAAAAAAGATACTGTATATTTTATTTCAACCTCAAGTATTGCAAAAAACATGTATGACCCGGCCGATGATAGTATTGATATAATCTACAAGGACGGTACTATAAAGAATATAGCTGAAGCATCTGACATGCTGAACATATCTCTTCTTTCAAAGAAAGTAAAGAAATACTACCTTTGTTACCAGAGGTTAGCCTAAAAAAGAACTAAATATTTTATGAACAATAAGGGAATCTAAAAAAAAAACACGACCTTTGCCCTCCAATGGACATATACACAATTATGTAATGTCCATTTAACGTTAATGAAAAGGTCAGAATCATTTAACAATATAAATATGGAATTTTCGGCTAAGCAAATTGCAGAATTTATTCAAGGAGAAATAATCGGAGATGAAAATACCAGCGTTCACACCTTCGCAAAAATAGAGGAAGGTATTCCTGGTGCAATCTCATTCCTTTCCAATCCCAAATACACACATTACATATATAATACTGAGGCTAGCATTGTACTAGTTAATAAGGACTTTACACCTGAACAAGATGTTAAAGCCACACTTATTAAAGTGGATAATGCATACGAAAGTCTTGCAAAACTGCTCACTCTATATGAGATGAGCAAGCCTAAAAAAACAGGAATTGATCCTTTAGCATTTATCGCTCCTACTGCAAAAATAGGTGAGAATGTATATATCGCACCATTTGCATGTATTGATGATAATGCAGAAATTGGTGACAATGCAATTATTCATTCTAATGTATCAATTGGTACAGGAGTTAAGATTGGCAATAATTGCACAATGTATCCTCATGTTACAGTTTACCATGATTGCCGTATCGGCAATAATTGTACATTCCATGCGGGATGTGTCATAGGAGCTGATGGATTTGGATTTGCTCCGACTCCTGAAGGTTACTCTAAGATTCCTCAGATAGGTATCGTTGTTATTGAAGATGATGTAGAGATTGGAGCAAATACTTGTGTAGACAGAGCAACAATGGGAACTACTGTTATCCACAAAGGTGTGAAATTAGATAACCTGATACAGATTGCTCATAACGATAAAGTAGGTTCTCATACAGTGATAGCCGCTCAGGCAGGTATTGCAGGTTCTACCCAAGTGGGAGAATGGTGTATGATTGGCGGTCAAGTTGGTTTGGCCGGACATATCAAAATAGGCGATCAAGTAGGTATGGCTGCACAATCAGGCATTGCAAGCAGTATTCCATCACACACTAATGTAATGGGAGCTCCTGCTTTTGATGCTAAGAAATATTTCAAATCATCTGTTGTATTCAAGAAATTACCAGAAATGTATACTACGCTCAATAATCTTGAAAAAGAAATAAGTGAACTCAAAAAACAATTAAATAAGTGACCAATGTTGAAACAAAAAACTCTAAAAGATAGCTTTTCACTAAGAGGAAAGGGTCTTCACACTGGACTAGATCTTACAGTAACATTTAACCCAGCCCCTGATAATCATGGGTATAAGATTCAAAGAGTTGATCTTGAAGGACAGCCTATTATTGATGCTGTTGCAGACAATGTAGTTGAAAC